>CDYG01040282.1_pt1 | contig 60076 bp, 39 predicted proteins | sample 554931 | NCBI WGS metagenome assembly CDYG01 (sample SAMEA3182055, study PRJEB8094) | gut metagenome | biome: human; feature: gut; material: Stool; isolation source: human stools | place: Canada | collected 2012-11-13
CAATTTTAGTTTTTTAAATTTATAAATTTAAAGTTTTTCTATTATGAACAAAAAGTTTTTAAGTGCAATCCTGTTCGGAGCCTTAATGGTTTCGTCAACAGGAACATTTGTGTCTTGTAAGGATTACGACGATGACATCGATGCAATCAACAAGGAACTGACCGATCTGAAATCAAAACTTTCAGATCTTGAAAGTAAAGTAAATGCCGGTGGCGCTTATGTTACCAAGATTGAATCGGTAGACGGTGGTTTCAAAGTATCGGTAAGCGACGGTACTTCTTACAACCTGACCGTTGCCAGTGCTGCTCCCGGTAGCAAGGTTGTGATTGACGACAAGACCGGTGAAATCAGTATTGATGGCAAAGCTACAGGTTGGTTTGCTACTACGGGTGAAGGTGAAGAAGCTGTGGATATGACTCCGTATGTAAAAGACGGATATTGGTATTTCTATGACAAAGCAGCAAAAGACTTTGTGAAGTCTGAATACAAAGCTGCCGGTGATGCTTATGCAGTAGTAAAAGACGGTGTAGTGACTCTGCATATGCCGGATGAAAGCGGTAAGATGCAATCTATCGTATTACCGTTGACTGCTAATGCGTTGACTGCTATTTCTTTGCCTGCCGGATTGACAATCGGTAATACTGTTGCTACAGGTGCTGCTGCTGCTGATGCTGAGGCAATCTCTTCAGCGAAAGCTGCTAAATTAGATTGGAAAGGTCCTAAAGGTGCCATTGAAAAGGATCAATTCTTAGTTGGTCAGATTGGTGTTGCTGATTTGGTTGTTTCTCCTAAGAATTACGATTTGTCTGCTCAAAAACTTACTTTGGTAGACAGCAAGGGTAATGTAGCTCCTGTTAAGGTTATTGCTACTCCTAATACATTTAATAGCGTTATTGTTGGCGATCGTGCAGCTTCTGAAAACGGTAATTGGAACTTGACAGTGGAAATGACTGATGAGGTTACTGCTGATAATATTAATAAGGTATTTAAAGGTACAGGTGCTAATGCTAGTAAGGAAATTTTGTATGCTTTGTGTGTAAATGGTATTCCTTATACTGCTTATGATATTGCCATTAAAACAAAAGCACCTGAATCATCTCCTGTTGCAGCGATTACTTTTGCTGCTGATAAGCTGTCTTATATAGATGCAGAAGGTACAGAAGTTAAGGGCGCTACTAATGAACTTCCTGTAGGAACGACAACATTGAAGTATGCTGCTGCTAACTTGTATGACTCTTATATCACTTTTGAAGGAACATATAAGGCAAAAGCTGAAAAATTAGGTGTTAAAGCAGATGGTATGACTGTTACTGTTCCGCAAGCTGCAAGTGGTGAAACTCTTGTTGCAACTGTACACATGGTGAATATCGGTGGTGTAGAAACTACGACTTCTAATACTATCACTTTGAAGTTGGCAGGTGCTTCTATCGATACTCCGACAGAAATTTCTGCTACCGAGTATAAGGTTATGCCGAACGCTGATTCCACTAAAGTATTACCTGCTATCCTGATTGACTTAGGTGATGCATTGAGTAAATTGGATGCAGCAACAATTGAAGCTGTACAGAATGCAAACCAGCTTTCTGTAGTTGAAGCTGCAACCCAGGAAGGATTTATTGTTGCTAGTGATGATAATGTGTTTACATCAACTTATTACAAAGCCGATGCTCAGGGTAAGAAAGGTGCTGAATGGAGTGCTAGCGATGATGGTCTTGAATCACTTCGCTTTATTGAAATAGCTGTAGCTACTGATGCCGCTAATAATAATGTAGCTGAGGATGCTAAGCCGGGTAAATACACATTGAATTTGGTAATCAAGGACGGTACTACTGTTGGTAATGAAATCGCTAAGATTGCTATGCCTGTAAATGTGACAGTTCCTGCATTCGATGATTTGTTTGCTGCAACAGATGCTTGGACAGAAGGTGTATATGGAGCTAGAATTTATCCTTCTACCAATGATGCATTAATCAGTATGTCAAATGCATACACTGCTAAATCGGGAGTAGATGCTAATTACAATAAGATTGCTTATGCTTTTGATAAGATTAGCGATGATGCTGTTGGTGAAGTAAATGCCAGCACTCAGCAGGTAACTTTGAATAAGGATGTAGTTTACAAAGACAAGGCTCTTGCTAACAGTGAATTGAAAGCAACTGCTTCTTATAGTATTTTGGACGCAATGACTGCATATACCGGTTCAGGTAGTGAAGAGGCCACATTAAAAGCTATTAAGAAAGCATTTACTGTTGAATCATCTAAGTTTACAGTAAAACTTCAGACTATCTTTGATGGTGGTAAGATTGTATTCTATAAAGATAATGCAGTTGTTACCGGTACGGTTGGTATAGCTGCTGATGGTAAAATAGCCGGATTGACCAAACCTAGCAATAAAAAACAAGGTTTGGCTATTAACTTCTTAAGCGCAGACTTAGCTGTAAATTCAACTAATGTTGCAGATTCTTATCCAAGTGATAATGATAACAAATTACAAGGATATGCATTCGGTAATAGCAGTGCAGCAGCTGCTTCGGATAAGCAAATCAAAGTAACATGGAGTACAGGTATTCCTACAGTAACAGTAAAAGAGGATGCTAGCGGATTAGTATTTGAAAATAGCGATTCGTCTTCTCCTACTTACGAAACTACCTTGACTGCAACATTTGAAGATGCTACAGGTATTGTATATACTTCAAGCATTAAGGTGGAAAAGAAATAATACGTCTTTAGTATTTATCTTTAATATGGAAGAGCATCCTTCGGGGTGCTCTTTTTTTTGAATGGTAGCAGCCGGGAATTCATTTTACTCCTGCCACAGTGGAACTGACTGACAATTTCTCATACAGTTTGTTGGATGTGAAGGGTAAAGTAGCCGATATTATTGTTTCTACTCCTTCTAAGGGCTCGCCCGAAAACTGTTTGCTTTGTGTCTTCGGGCAGGCAAACCCTGCCCCTACATCTGACAATTGGATAGCCCGGCTTAGTTTTGACACACTCCCTTCTCATTCTCAGTTGAGAATTACATCCCATTCAATCGGGAAGTGAATATCTTCGGCAACGGATTCTATTCACTTCCCGATTTTTTATTGAATTTGATTGATGCGATATACAATTTTCCCTTGGTGGTACATATATACGTGCAGGTTCATGCGTACGTACGTGTAGCTCGATGCGTATATACGTGTGGGCTTATGCCACCGTATGTGTGGCCCGATGCGTACGTACACATTTTACAAATAGGCAGCTTGCACTGTATGTTGCAAAAAGACCTTGAGGATTTTTAAAAACATCAAGGTCTTTTTTGAAAACACCACCTTCTTTTTTAAAAAGCTCGGCATGTTTTTCCTGTAAGGGCAGAATGCATCCCCTCACCAAGTCGGTTATTCCTTCTTCTCCGTTCATCCTTTCATTTTAGCCGAAATGTGCGGATAATCAAATTGTTAAGAATGACAGGATATCCCTTCATCCTCCTTTCAGCCGTGCTTCCCAAGTCCCTTCACAAGCTGCCTTCAGCCTTTATCCTGCCGGAAGAAGTTTTACGAATGAAAGGAGGCTGAAAGGGTGGTGACACAATGTTCATTCACTACCGGACCCCCATCAATAGGGCGTTTCAACGACTAATGAAAGGAGAAAGGGAGAAATCCTTGAAATCTCAAGTAAGCTTTTGATTTGCTCTTGCCGTCAATGGTTTCATCGCTATTGGTAAACCAAGCCGCGAAGCGTAAAGCCTTGTTGTTTGGGAAACATTGCGCCAAAGACCCATCGGGATGAGAGGCTGTTTCTGTTTTGGAAACAGCTGCATCTTTTCGTAATTTTCCCTTTTTAAAATACTGTTTTTATGTTCTGATATTTGTTGGGTATGCTGTTTTTATGTACTTTTGAACCGTTATTTTATTGAGTATCTGTTACATGAAAGAACACATATCTCTGATTTTTACAGTAGTCTTTTCAAGAACTTGAAAAAACAGACCGGTTTGGTACCTGTCGGGCTTATGAAGGATGATAAGAGTTACGTTTTAAGCAGCATACTTCCACAAGATATAATAAAGAAGAAACTAACACGATAACAAATAAATATTATGAAGAAAATGCTATTGTTCACCTTGTTGGTAGGTGGATTATGTACAACTACGCCCGTAGTACAGGCACAAGAAAGGTTGCCGGAGTACTTACAGGCGGAAAAATTTACTCAGGAGAAACTGAACACCATGTTGTTCTCTACTGTGGTAGACCCTCATTGGTTTCAGAAAGGGAATAACTTCTGGTTTCAGTATAAAACAAGTGAAGGTACCTTTTGGTATGTGGTAGACCCTTCGGCACGCAGTAAGAAGCAGCTTTTCGACCGTGATGAAATGGCCTCGCAGCTGACCGAAATTGTAAAAGACCCTTTTGAAGCGCGTCATCTTCCCATCAGGAACTTGAAAGCTCAGGAAGACGGTCGTACTTTTACTTTTGAGGTGGTATCTTCTCAGGATGCCAAGCCCAAGAAGGAGGATAAGGAGAAAAAAGATAAAAAAGGCAAGACCGAGAAAGAAGTCTTTTATTTTTCTTACGATTATCCCACCCGTAAGCTCACTCATCTGAAAGATAAAGAAAAAGAACCCAAGAAAATCAGATGGGGGTCAATCTCTCCTGACGGAAAGACGGTGGTTTATGCCAAAGACCTGAATCTTTATCGTATGAGCCGTGAAGATTATGAGAAGGCAAAGAAGAATGAAAAGGACAGTACTATTGTCGAAATTCAGCTGACCAAAGACGGTGTGGAAGATTTTGGCTACGGTATTCCTTACAGTACGCTCAACACTGATACGCTGTGTAATGGCAAGCGTCGCAGGGTGTATGGGGTGTGGTCGCCCGACTCCCGTCATTTTGCAATGACCGTTTCCGATGACCGGGCCGTAAAAGAGTTGTGGGTGATTAACTCTATGGCACAACCGCGTCCTACCCTGGAAACTTATAAATATCAGATGCCCGGTGAAAAAGAAGCTCCGATAGAACATTTGTATTTGTTTGATATGAGTGACAACAGCCGGAAAGAAATAAAGGTGGACGCTTATAAAGATCAGACTTTGGGACTCTCTTACAGTCCGTGGTTGCAGAAACAGCGTGATATGGAAGATCAGCCTTCAATCTGGCTGGGTGACAATAACCGTTTCTATCTTTCACGTAAAAGCCGTGACTTGCATCGGATAGATATTTGTTCTTACACTGTGGGGCAGGATTCTATTGTTCCTGTTATTAAAGAGCGTATGAATACTTATCAGGAAACGCGTCCTTTGCATCTTTTGAGCAATGGAAAAGAACTGATACATTGGAGTGAACGCGACGGTTGGGCGCATCTTTATTTATATGATGATAAAGGTAATCTGAAAAACCGTATCACAAAGGGACCTTGGCATGTGGAAGAAATATTGAAAGTAGACAATAAAGCGCGTGTCATTTATTTCACTGCCAATGGTATGAACCCGAACGAGAACCCGTATTATGAGCACTTGTATCGGGTGAATTTGGATGGTAGCGGACTGAAGCAACTTTCAAAGGGGGATTATTTCCACCGCGTGGAAGTGGATGATGAGGCTCGTTTTGTGGTGGATAACTTTTCACGTGTCAATACAGTGCCTTGTGCCGACTTGCTGGATACGAACGGTAATAAAGTGATGACGATTCAGGAAAGTGATTTCTCGCAGCTTTTTGCTGCCGGTTACAAGTTTCCCGAACCTTTTAAGGTGAAAGCTGCCGATGGAGTGACCGACCTTTATGGTGTGATGTATAAACCGTTTAATTTCGATTCTACAAAGGTATATCCTATTGTAGATTATGTTTATCCGGGGCCGCAGGTTGAAGGTACGGTTTATCCGTTTACCCGTATGACTCCGCGTACAGACCGATTGGCACAAGCCGGTTTCATCGTCATTTCGGTAGGACAACGTGGCGGACATCCAAGCCGTTCCAAGTGGTATCATAACTATGGATATGGCAATATGCGCGATTATCCCTTGGCCGACCACAAATATGCTATCGAGCAGTTGGCAATGCGTTATAATTATATAGATATAGATAAAGTGGGTATTCACGGACATTCGGGAGGCGGATTTATGAGTACGGCTGCCATGTGTCAATATCCTGACTTCTTTAAGGTTGCCGTTTCATGTGCCGGAAACCATGACAATAATATTTATAACCGTTGGTGGAGCGAAACGCATCACGGAGTAAAGGAAGTGGTAAGCGAAAAGGGAGATACTACCTTTGTTTACAAGATAGCGACCAATCCTCAGATTGCTAAACAGCTGAAAGGCAATTTGCTGCTGATTCACGGTGACATTGATAACAATGTGCATCCGGGTAATACACTGCGCGTGGTTGATGCATTGATCCGTGCCGGCAAACGCTTTGATATGTTGATTTTACCACAGCAGCGCCACGGATTCGGTGACATGAATGAATATTTTTATTGGAGACTGGTGGATTATTTCTCAGAACATCTGAAAGGAAAGAGTGAGAAGTCTGTGGATATTCCCAAACGTTAGTGAAGATTATACATTGCAGGGACTCAGTTCTTGAGCCCCTGCAATGAAAAATATCTATTACAGCAGACTTGCAATGTAAGCCTTCATTTCGGGCACGGCAGCTTTTGCTTCCAGATATAATTTATATTGGGCTTTTGTGCGTACCAAATTGTGACCTTCATACTTGGTCTGGTAATACGTATCACCGTTGATATAGTCGGCCAAGAAACGTACAGCCTGCATATATGGGAACAAAGTAGCTGCATAAGGCAACATCTCAATTTCAACCGGAGTCAGGAACGAACGGGCTGATTCAATGTATCCTTTGGCGAATGCCTTGAAAATCTCCATATTAAAACGGACATTGTTCAAATCCTTTTCGTCTTCTTTGCCTGTATTGGCTGCCGAACGAAGGAAGTCACCGAAATCGGAGAAGATGAAGCTGGGCATGACAGTGTCGAGGTCGATAACGCAAAGCACTTTACCGTCTTCATCAAACAACATGTTGCTGACTTTAGTATCGCAGTGGCAGATACGTTTCGGAAGTTTGCCTTCGCGGAACAGTCTTTCGGCACTGCACATTTCGTCGGCATCTTTTTCAATGGCATCAACGATGTCCTGCACTTCGCTCAGTCTGCCGGCTGCATTGGTGGCAACGGCTTCGCGCAACTGTTTCATGCGGAATTCCATGTTGTGGAAATCAGGAATAATTTCACCCAACTGTTCGGGCACATCGGCCAACATAGCTTGGAATTCGCCGAATTTCAAACCTGCCAAATAAGAAGAGTCGGGAGTGACAGCTTCCAAAGTCTGTGAACGGGGAATGAATACTGATACGCGCCAATAGCCTTCGCCATCATAATAAAAGGTCTTTCCATCGGTAGCCGGAAGGAAACGGAGCACTTTGCGGTCGATGTCTGTTTCGTTCTGTGCTTCCAGTTTTTTGCGGATATGACCTGTCACCACTTCGATGTTGTGCTGTAACATGTCGATGTCGGTAAATATCTGATGGTTGATACGTTGTAATACGTAATCAGCTTCTTGGGGATCGACAGTTTTTACTAAATAAGTTTGGTTGATCAGCCCTGAAGTCAGTGCTTTTACTTCTTTTACTTCACCCACCTCGGGGAATTGCTTGATAATTTGATTGAGGTTTTCCATAGATTGTTATTGTAATAATTATGAATAATCACGGATTATAATGAGACAAAGATAGCTTCTTCTCCTTAAATAAGGAAAAGAAGCTATCACAATTTTATTATTTATTATAAGAATAGGTGTGTTATTTCTTCAAATCAGTTTGGAACATACGGTCTGCGCGCAGTAAATGACGCCAGCAGGATACCAATTCCTGTGATTCTTGTAGCACGTTAAGGTATACCATGGAGGCTTTTACGTTCACGTCACGTTCCTGTATGCGGTCCATTTGCTGTTTTCGCAGGGTGGAAATCTTATTTTTCAACAAAGCTCCTTCACGCAGCAAAGCATCGGTTTGAGTGTAATCCTTATTGGCAAGCACTTCTGTAGCGCGAGCCATCAGTGCGGTCATTTCGTCGCGGACAGGGATAAATTCATTGGTGGCGCGTTCTGATAACGGAGTGAATTTATTGTCTACGTGCTCTTTGCAAGGGTCACAGATACGTTTCAGACAGTAGAGCATTTGTTCGCAGCTATTACTACCCAAATGGAACCAGGTGTTCTTTTCGATGGCGGTAAAGTTGTCTATGCGGCGCAGACCCAGAATCTCTTTGCGGCGTATTTTTTTCAGCATTTCCTTCTGGCTGTCAGTATTGCTTACGGCTTTACGCAAGGCTTTCAAATTCTCGTTGATGAATCCGTCGGTTATTTGACGATAAGTTTCGTTGGTAAATGTCATTTCGGCTACCAATGTATTATTAACGTGCTGGCGGAGCAATGTCCAACGTTCTTCTTTGTCTTTGCTGGTAATGAGGCGTGCGAATATATCGTCTTTACCTTTATCTTTCTGTTTCTTGCTGTAGTTGATATTGCTACGCACCAATAGGAATATGGCGAGTGCAATCAAAGCCAGCATAGCAAATGTGCCGCCGTAATACATAATGAGTGTTACCACAAAACAAATAGTGAAGGCAGCTCCGGCAGTAATGAACCAACCACCGATGACGGAAAGAACTCCGGTGATGCGATAGACAGCACTGTCGCGGCTCCATGCACGGTCGGCTAACGAGCTACCCATGGCAACCATAAAGGTAACATAAGTGGTAGAAAGAGGAAGTTTCAGAGAAGTACCCAAAGCAATGAGCAGACCTGCCAATACCAGATTGACTGAGGCGCGTATCAAGTCGAATGCAGCACCGTTTTCCATGATCATAACATCTTTGCAGAAGCGGCTGTCGGCCCAACGTTTCAAGTTGTCGGGCAATACCTTGGCTATGTTTTCTGAAGCGGTCATGGTGGAACGGACAATACTACGTGCCACGGCTGATGAACCGAACATTTCATCGCCTTCATCCTGGCGTGAAAGGTCTACCGACGTTTTTACAACATTTTGCGCTTTCTTCGAGGTTATCAGGGCATATACCATAATGACTCCTGCTAAAAATAAGAATAAGAATGGGGTAGTGGCGGGACCATTCAGTGAATCCATCAGATAACCCATCGGATTACCATTGCCATTCGCCATGAAGTCGGTATATGCGGAGAAACCGGCTAAGGGCACACCGATAAAGTTCACCAGGTCATTGCCGGCAAAAGCCATGGCTAAAGCAAAAGTACCCAACATAACGACCACTTTAAATACATTGATTTTGCACCAGTGCAGTACCTGCATCAGAATGGTGAAGAATACAAAACTGCAACTTACCAACATCAGAGTGTTCTCTTGAATCCAATGCTTGTTGTCAGGGGTCATAAAGGAAGAGTCTTTCAGTCCTTTTATCAGCATGAAATAGATAATGGCTGTTACGGCAACACCGCCAAACAAACCAATGGTGTATTTCAGTTTCTTGGTATAATTAAAGGTAAAGAGAAGGCGTGAGAGGTATTGTACCAATGTACCGAAGAAGAAGGCTACGGCTACCGAGAGGAAAATACCCAAAATGACGGACAAGGCTTTTTCTGTATTCAGTAGGTCGGCAAAGCCCAACATGCCGGTTTCGTCTCCTGCTATCTTGATGAGGGCTAATACAAAAGTACCTCCCAGCAGTTCAAACACCATAGATACAGTAGTTGAGGTAGGCATTCCTAAAGAGTTGAAAATGTCCAGTAAGACGACATCCGTTACCATAACAGCCAGAAAGATACACATCAGCTCCTGAAAGTAAAATTGTTCAGGGCGGAAGATGCCGTGACGTGCGATGTCCATCATACCATTGCTCAGTGTGGCGCCAATAAAGATACCAAGGGCGGCGATGGCGATAATGGTTTTGAATGATGCTGCTTTGGCACCGATAGCGGAGTTCATGAAGTTTACTGCGTCGTTACTGACGCCTACTACCAAATCGAATATGGCTAGCAGAAAGAGGAATACGACGATTCCCAAAAACATTGTTTCCATAAATTTTGTTCACTCTATTTTTAATGGGCGCAAAGGTAGAAGAGCTATGTTATGATGAAATGTCATATATGTTACATTTGTGTTACAATCCGGGTTTTAGGACAAATATGAACCGATAAATAATATTTCACCTTTTTGTGTGGAAGATATAAACTGAAAATTCATACCTTTGTAGCCCAAATACTTAATCTATAAAAAATGTCAGAGGCTAAGAGAATAAAAACCGCATTGGTATCGGTTTATCACAAGGAAGGTTTGGATGAGATTATTACCAAACTACACGAAGAAGGAGTAGAGTTCCTCTCAACAGGCGGAACACGACAGTTTATTGAATCATTGGGTTTCCCGTGCAAAGCGGTAGAAGACCTGACTACTTACCCCTCTATTCTGGGCGGACGTGTAAAGACATTGCATCCGAAGGTTTTCGGAGGTATTTTGTGCCGTCGCGGTCTGGAACAGGATATGCAACAGATTGAGAAATACGAAATTCCTGAAATAGACTTGGTCATCGTAGATTTGTATCCGTTTGAGGCAACTGTAGCCAGCGGTGCGGAAGAACAGGCTATTATCGAAAAAATAGATATAGGCGGTATCTCATTGATACGTGCTGCTGCAAAGAATTTCAATGATGTGGTTATTATTGCCAGTCAGGTACAATACAAACCGTTCCGCGATATGTTGCTGGAACATGGTGCCACCACCTCAAGAGAAGAGCGCCGTTGGTTTGCCAAAGAAGCATTTGCTGTTTCATCTCATTATGATTCGGCTATCTTTAATTACTTTGACGGTGGGGAAGGCTCTGCTTTCCGTTGTGCAATGGAAGATCAAAAGCAGCTTCGTTATGGAGAAAACCCGCATCAGAAAGGTTATTTCTATGGTAATTTGGACGCGATGTTTGACCAAATCCACGGAAAAGAAATTTCTTATAACAACTTGTTGGATATCAATGCTGCCGTTGATTTGATTGATGAATTTGATGAAATTACTTTTGCTATTCTGAAACATAACAATGCCTGTGGCCTGGCTTCACGTCCTACTGTTCTTGAAGCATGGAAAGATGCCTTGGCAGGTGATCCTGTTTCTGCTTTCGGTGGTGTATTGGTTACTAATGCGGTTATCGACAAGGAAACAGCAGAAGAAATCAATAAACTCTTCTTTGAGGTTATCATAGCTCCTGATTATGATGTGGATGCATTGGAAATTCTGGGGCAGAAGAAGAACCGCATTATTTTGGTGCGTAAAGAAGCCAAGTTGCCCAAGAAGCAATTCCGCTCTTTATTGAATGGGGTGTTGGTTCAGGAGAGAGACTTGGATGTGGAAACTGCTGCCGATTTGAAACAAGTAAGCGAGAAAGCTCCGACGGCTGCCGAAGTGGAAGATATGTTGTTTGCCAACAAGATTGTAAAGAACAGTAAGAGCAATGCTATCGTTTTGGCTAAAAACAAACAATTGCTGGCAAGCGGTGTGGGTCAGACTTCACGTGTGGATGCCCTGAAGCAGGCAATCGAGAAAGCCAAATCGTTTGAATTTGACCTGCATGGCGCAGTGATGGCAAGTGATGCTTTCTTCCCCTTCCCCGACTGTGTGGAAATCGCTGATAAGGAAGGTGTGAAAGCTGTTATCCAGCCGGGAGGCTCTGTAAAAGATGAATTGACGTTCCAGTATTGCAATGAGCATGGAGTAGCCATGGTTACTACCGGTATCCGTCATTTTAAACACTAATATAATAGTTTGAGAGGGTGTGTCAAAGGAAGATAACCGATTCCGGCTTTGACACATCTTCTCATTATACCTGTCAATTAAATAAAAATTATGGGATTATTCTCCTTTACACAAGAGATTGCGATGGACCTTGGCACTGCCAATACCATCATATTGAATAACGGAAAGATTGTAGTGGACGAACCTTCGGTCGTTGCACTCGACCGTCGCACTGACAAGATGATTGCCGTAGGCGAGCGGGCTAAAATGATGTATGAGAAAGAGAACCCGAATATTCGTACTGTGCGTCCTTTGCGTGACGGTGTGATTGCCGATTTTAATGCTTGCGAACAGATGATGCGCGGGCTGATTAAGAAGGTGAACATGGGTAATCGTTTCTTCTCTCCTTCATTACGTATGGTTATCGGTGTGCCTTCAGGCAGTACAGAAGTTGAACTCCGTGCCGTTCGCGATAGTGCAGAACATGCCGGCGGACGTGATGTATATTTGATTTTTGAACCTATGGCTGCTGCTATCGGTATCGGTATTGATGTGGAAGCACCCGAAGGAAATATGATTGTCGATATAGGTGGTGGTTCTACCGAGATTGCCGTTATTTCATTGGGCGGTATCGTGTCGAATAACTCGATTCGTATTGCCGGTGACGATTTAACGGCTGATATTCAGGAGTATATGAGTCGTCAGCATAATGTAAAGGTGAGTGAACGTATGGCAGAACGTATTAAAATCCATGTAGGTGCGGCATTGACTGATTTAGGCGATGATGCTCCCGAAGATTATATTGTTCGTGGTCCTAATCGTATTACTGCTCTCCCTATGGAAGTACCTGTCAATTATCAGGAAGTGGCACATTGTTTGGAAAAGAGTATTGCCAAGATTGAAACTGCTATCTTGAGCGCATTGGAGCAGACTCCTCCCGAGTTGTATGCCGATATTGTGTTGAATGGTATTTATCTGGCAGGTGGCGGTGCTTTGTTACGCGGTTTGGACAAGCGTCTTACCGATAAGATTAATATTCCGTTCCATATAGCCGAAGATCCTTTGCTGAGTGTAGCCAAAGGTACAGGTATTGCACTGAAGAATGTAGACCGTTTCTCATTCTTGATGCGATAAGATATTAATGAAGAAATAAAGATGAGAAATCTGCTGAATTTCTTTTTAAAGTATAATTACTGGTTCCTCTTTGTTTTACTGGAGGTAATCAGTTTTGCTTTATTATTCCGTTTCAACAGTTATCAGGGAAGTGCATTCTTTACCTCAGCCAACCGGGTTGCCGGTGCGGTGTATGACGCAGCCAATAATGTCACCGGATATTTTCACTTGAAAACCATCAATGATGAATTGGTACAAAAGAATGTAGAACTGGAACTGCAAGTGGAACGCCTTCGTGAAGCCTTGACGGAAGCGACGGGAGACAGCAGTGGTATCGAGCAGATGAAACAGGAAGCCTTGCAGGGGTATGACATCTTCAAGGCGAGTGTTATCAATAATAGCATTACTCATGCCGATAATTATATTACTATAAATAAAGGTATGGCAGACGGTGTGCGCAGTGAAATGGGGGTAGTGAACGGAAGTGGTGTGGTAGGTATTGTTTATCTTACTTCTTCTCATCATTCCATCGTTATTCCCGTTTTGAATTCTAAAAGCAGTATCAGCTGTAAAATAAAGAAGAGTGATTATTTCGGTTTCTTGAAATGGGACGGTGGTTCGTCTGAATATGCTTACGTAAAAGATATGCCTCGTCATTCATTATTCTCTTTGGGAGATACCATTGTGACAAGCGGACACAGTGCCGTATTTCCTTCAGGAATTCCGATAGGGACAGTAGACGATATAGCCGACAGTCATGATGGTCTGTCTTACTTGCTTAGAGTCAAGCTCTTTACAGATTTTGCTCGTCTGAATGATGTTCGCGTTATTGCGGAGAAAGGGCAAGAGGAACAGCTGGAATTAGAAAAACAGGTTAAAACGAATAAGTAGAGTAGACTGATGATTACTTATCTGCAAAGAATAGAGTGGTTTATCGGGCTGGTACTGTTGCAAGTGCTGGTATTAAATCGTATGCATATGAATGGATATGCCACTCCTTTCTTTTTTATTTATTTTATTCTGAAGTATAATTCGGGTGTAAGTCGTAACACATTGATGGTGTGGTCGTTTTTACTCGGATTGACAGTTGATATTTTCAGTAATACTCCCGGAATGAACGCCGCCGCCGCTACGTTATTGGCTTTTATGCGTGAGCCTATCCTCAGGCTGGTGACGTTACGCGACAGTGCCGAAGACTTTGAGCCGGGCATCAAGAGTATGGGGATTTCTCCTTACTTTCGGTATATTCTGTTGTGTACATTCCTGTTTTGTAGCATTTTGATGGTGATAGATACTTTCTCGTTTTTTAATCTGCCTGTATTATTATTGAAAATATTGACAGATGCCTCCATTACAATTGTTTGTATATTATGTGCCGAGGCAATAAGGAGGAAGAAATAAGTGGAAAGAGATTATAATCTGGAGAAGCGGAAATATGTGATTGGTGGATCGGTTGTTGTTATTGTACTGATTTACCTGATACGTCTTTTTACCTTGCAGATTATGAGCGAAGACTATAAAAAGAATGCAGACAGCAACGCTTTTCTGAATAAGACACAATATCCCAGTCGTGGTGTGATGTATGACCGTAATGGGAAATTATTGGTTTACAACCAACCGGCATACGATGTCACTATGGTGATGAAAGAGGTGGTAAATCTTGATACACTTGATTTGTGCCGGACGTTGAATATTACTCCGGAATACTTTAAAAGGCGTATTCGTGAAATGAAAGATCGCCGCTCTAATCCGGGTTATTCTCCTTATACTCATCAGGTCTTTATGACCCAGCTTTCTGCCGAAGAATGTGGAGTGTTTCAGGAGAAACTGTTTAAATTCCCCGGATTTTATATCCAGAGACGTACCATCCGACAGTATAATTATAATTCAGCTGCTCATGTTTTAGGTGATATTGCCGAAGTTTCCAAACGGGATATAGAGGCGGATGATTATTATGTGCGTGGAGATTTTATCGGTAAACAGGGGGTGGAGCGCTCTTATGAGAAACAATTGCGTGGAGAAAAAGGAGTGGAAATATTGCTCCGTGATGCTCGCGGGCGTATTCAGGGACGCTATATGGACGGAAAATATGACAAGACTCCTGTACCGGGCAAGAATTTGACATTGGGGATTGATGTTGAGCTTCAAATGCTTGGAGAACGACTCTTGGAAGGGAAAATAGGAAGTATTGTTGCTATCGAACCTGAAACAGGAGAGATATTATGTATGGTATCTTCACCTACTTTCGACCCTAGGCTGATGGTGGGACGCCAACGGGGAAAGAATCACTTGGATTTGGCACGCGATAGTTGGAAACCTTTGTTGAACCGTGCTATTATGGGGCAGTTCCCGCCGGGGTCTACCTTTAAGACATCACAAGCCCTTACTTTTCTTGAGGAAGGTATTATTGTGCCCGAGACGCCTTATTCCTGTTATCATGGATTTGTACACGCAGGCCTTCGTGTAGGTTGTCATGCCCATGGCTCTCCTCTGGCATTGGTTCCGGCTATTGCTACTTCATGTAATGCTTATTTTTGCTGGGGACTGTATCACATGATAGGAGCCAAGAAAAAATACGGTTCGGTACAGAATGCGATGTCTACCTGGCGTGACTATATGGTTTCGATGGGGTTTGGATATCCGTTGGGTGTAGATCTTCCGGGAGAGAAGCGGGGAATGATTCCGAATGCAGAGTATTATGACAAGAATTATCGGGGCTCTTGGAACGGTTTGACTATTATCAGTATTGCCATCGGACAGGGAGAGGTGACATTGACTCCGTTACAGATTGCCAATTTGGGAGCGACAATAGCCAATCGTGGTTACTATGTTACTCCCCATGTGGTAAAAGAAGTGGAAGATGAGCCGTTGGATACTCTGTATAGTACGAAACATTATACGAAGGTGAGTAGCCGGCATTATGAAACGGTGGTGCAGGGGATGCGTGCAGCTGTATTGGGTGGTACATGCCGGGGAGCCAATATTCCCGGTATAGAAGTTTGTGGTAAAACCGGTACGGCACAGAATAGAGGTAAAGACCATTCTGCTTTTATGGGGTTTGCTCCGATGAATAATCCGAAGATAGCTATTGCAGTTTATGTGGAGAATGGAGGATTTGGTGCGGTATATGGGGTGCCTATCGGAGCACTGATGATGGAACAGTATTTGAAAGGAGAATTGTCTCCTGACAGTGAGGTGAAAGCTAATGATATACAAAACAGGAGGATAGATTATGGCATACACGAGCGATAATATGTTGAAGTCGATAGACTGGATAACTATTTGCATCTATTTAGCATTGGTTATCTTCGGTTGGTTCAGTGTATGCGGGGCCAGTTATGACTATGGTGAAATAGATTTTTTCAGTTTCGATACACGTGCCGGTAAGCAGTTGGTGTGGATTTCCTGTTCATTGGGGTTGGGATTTATTTTGTTGATGCTCGAAGATAAGCTTTATGATATGTTTGCCTATATTTTTTATGGGGCAATGATGTTGCTATTGCTTGTCACTCCTTTTTTGGCCGAGGATACGAAAGGTTCTTATTCATGGATTAAGTTTGGACCTGTCAGTTTGCAGCCGGCTGAGTTTGCCAAGTTTGCTACGGCTTTGGCTTTGGCTAAATTTATGAATGTTTATGGATTCACCATGAGTAAGCTGAAGTATTCTCTTCCGGTAACGGGGATGATATTACTGCCCATGTTGCTTATTATATTACAGCGTGAAACAGGTTCTGCATTGGTCTATCTGGCTTTTTTCTTCATGCTGTACAGGGAAGGAATGCCCGGCTCCATTCTGTTTGCCGGGATTTGTGCTGTGGTTTATTTTGTGGTTGGCATTCGTTTTAGTCAGGAGATGATGGCAGATGACTGTACATCGGTCGGGGAATTTTCGGTCTTGCTGTTGATAACGATACTGTCTGCCTTGTTGGTTAATTCTTATTGTAAGAAGAAGCCGGTGGTGTGGTATATTCTCGGTTTCGGTTCTGGAGGGACCTTACTGGCGTTGCTCTTTTCTTATTATGTGATTCCTTTCGATATTACGTGGTTTCAGTACGGACTGTGTGTGGCATTGGTTTTTTATCTCATATTCCTTTCCATGCGCGAGCGTATGCGTGATTATTTTTATATTGCTCTGTTTGCTATTGGCTCTGTGGGTTTCCTTTTTTCTGCCGACTATGTATTTGAAAACGTGCTTGAACCTCATCAACAAGTACGTATAAAAGTGGTACTGGGAATGGAGGAGGACTTGGCAGGGGCCGGGTATAATGTGAATCAAAGCAAGATTGCAATCGGTTCGGGAGGACTGCTGGGAAAGGGGTTCCTGAATGGGACGCAGACGAAGTTGAAATATGTTCCCGAACAGGATACGGATTTTATTTTCTGTACGGTGGGTGAGGAGGAAGGTTTCCTGGGTTCTGCTATTGTGTTACTGCTGTTTATGACTCTGATTTTAAGGTTGATAGTTATTGCCGAAAGACAACACACACGCTTTGGACGTGTATATGGTTACTCGGTGCTGAGCATCTTCCTGTTTCATCTCTTTATCAATATAGGAATGGTACTCGGATTAACGCCGGTAATCGGTATTCCATTGCCTTTCTTCAGTTATGGAGGCTCTTCTTTATGGGGTTTCACCATCCTGCTTTTTGTATTTTTGCGCATTGATTCGGCACGAGGAAGTCATTAAGGTTTTTCCAAACGGATTCCGACATCACTGATTCCTTTCAGTGGATTGTCTGTCATGATATGAACGATGCGGATATTTCTGGAAGCACTGTCTTGGGCGATTGTAAAAGAGGGTGTATAGAGCTTGGTAAATTGATATAGTCCGCCGGGACCATTTCCGTTCCAGTTTCCTGTTTTATCGGCAAGGAATAATTGCAGTGTGTCTGTGGTATAGGTGGATGTGTCTTTTACATTTGTGCTGATATTCATCCATAAATCACGATACGGATAGCTTTCCTGATGCCTGATGCCGATAGTCATTTCATACGTTCCCGCAGGTATTGAAGCCGGAAGGGTATAAACAAGAGTATCACTCTTACTCCATCCCGTTGTAGGGATGGATTGATAAGAGTGATAAACCGTATTACTGTGACATGCTGTCAATAGTAAATATATTATCGGCAGGCAAGCTATTTTATTCTTTATCAGCCACAGGAGCTTGTGGCTTGGAATTGTTGTTCTGAGTTGTTTGGGCATTGTTACCGTTATTATTTCCATTTTTATTGTTGGCAGAAGCGGTGTTCTCGCCATTGCCTGGACGCCGGTTACGGTTGCGCTCGCGGCCGTCTTCACGGTTGCGTTTTCCCTCTGCTCTGTTTTCTTTATTTTCGCGTGGAGGTCTTCCTTCCCCTTTGGGTGGGCGGCCTTCTCCTTTCGAAGCTCTGTTTTCTCCTTTGGGAGCTCTGTTTTCCCCTTTGGGTGGACGTCCTTCGCCCTTCGGCTGGTTATCTTTGAGCTGTTGAGGCTTGTTACCGTTGGTAGTACTTTCGTTATTGCCGTTGGTTTCTCCTTTTCTTTTCTTTTTACGATTGTTGTTATTGCCTTTGCGTTTGTCAAAACGGGTTAGGCTTTCCTGTTCCACTAAATCAACCGGTTGTTGCGGTTCGTTTTTCTTGATGGTTTCCAGCAAGTTTTCCGGTTTTTCGCCACGTCTGTTCATATTGATGATTTCAAAGGCTCGTCGTGCAGGGATTGTCACAATGTTTGCCATGAAATTTTTGTCGGTGGAGTAGGTAATGGAACCTTTTAGTATATCAGCCTTGAAGAAGTAGAAAGTGCCGTCGACGGTTTCCAATGTGATTTCTTTACTCGGGAGTCGTTTTTGTGCTTCCACGTATGCATCCACTTCATAGTTGAGGCAGCATTTCAGTTTGGCGCATTGTCCTGCCAGTTTCTGCGGGTTGAGTGAGATGTCCTGATAGCGAGCCGCACTGGTAGAAACAGAAACAAAGTTGGTCATCCATGTGGCACAACACAGTTCGCGACCGCAGGGACCGATTCCTCCGATGCGTCCGGCCTCCTGCCGTGCACCGATCTGCTTCATCTCGATACGCACGCGGAAAGTCTCTGCCAATACTTTAATTAGCTGACGGAAGTCAACGCGTTCATCGGCAATATAGTAGAAGATGGCTTTGTTGCCGTCACCCTGATATTCCACATCACCAATCTTCATGTTCAGATTCAGGTTCAGCGCAATTTGGCGTGAACGAATCATCGTATCATGTTCTTTGGCTTTTGCTTCTTCATACTTTTCCATATCTACCGGTTTTACTTTGCGATAGATTCGTTTAATTTCGACATCCGGTTTCAGGTTTGCTTTGCGCATTTGCAGTGGAACGAGTCGTCCGGTCAGTGTCACTACTCCGATATCATGTCCGGGACTTGCTTCCACGGCAACAATATCGCCTTTGTCCAGCTTCAATTTGTTGCTGTTCTTGAAATATCCTTTGCGCGTATTCTTGAACTGAACTTCAACCATCTCCTGTTCCTCGGCATTTCCGGGAATATCAGCCAGCCAGTCGTAAGTATTCAGCTGTTTATCCTGTCGTCCGCAGCCTTTGCAATACAAACAGCCGCTTCCGTTCTTTAATTTAAACTCATTATTCATAGTGTTGTTATATATATGTTATTTCTGCACCAGCAGCACAATCATTTTAAGCGAGAAATCAAAAAATACCATCTTGGCATTTACGTTCTGTTCTATATGTTGCTGTGCTTCACTTAGTTCATTCATTATTCCCATTACGTTTCGTTCGTTGACAAACGGAGCGAAACGAGTAGAAAAGTTTTGTTCTTCATTGCTCATATATACCAGGTCTCGTCGGTGAAAATTGAATATGAAATTTTCACGTATCATGCGCTGGCAATAAGTAAGGAAGTTTTTTTGTCGTTCGCGTCCCATGCTTGCCACTCCTTCGCTCCATCGTTTCATGTCGCGTATCTTGCGCTGGTAGGACAGACGCATCAAACTGACAAATAGTTCGAAAAACAGTTTGTTTTCTTCACTCAGATGAATGGTTTCCAGTGCTTTCAAAAAATTACCTTCAGAGCGGTGGGCAATATCATTGGCATCTTGTGCTTGCAATCCGTATTTGCTTTGCAGCACTTGTGCTATTTCTGCTTCATCAATTCCATGAATGTTGAATCGTTGGGTACGGCTTTGAATTGTTTGCAAGAGTGCATCCGGTTCTTCCGATACAAGAAGGAAAACGGTTTGTACCGGCGGTTCTTCTAATAGTTTAAGTAGCTTATTACTGCATTCTACGTTCATTTTTTCGGGCAGCCAGATAATCATTACTTTATAACCTCCCTGACTGGATTTCAAACTGAGTTTGCGCATAATCTCATCGCTTTCTTTGACAAATATCTGCGCTTGCTGATTCTCTGCTCCCATCTCTTTTAACCAATGGTTAAGGTTGAAATAAGGATTATTCATTACAAATTGCCGCCACTCCGATATGAAGTCATCGCATACTGTATCTTTTCCGGCTTTTTTCTTGATGACAGGGAAAACGAAATGAAAATCGGGATGTGCCAGTTTGTTGAACTTGGTGCAACTGGGGCATACGCCGCAAGCATCATGCTCTCCACGGTTTTCACAACAAATGTAACGGGCATATGCTATCGCCAAAGGTAACTTTCCAGTACCTTCGGGACCGCAAATCAGTTGGGCATGGGGGATTCTTCCCTCTTTCACTTCGGCAATAAGCCGTTGCTTTGCTTCTTCTTGTCCTATTACATCTTTAAAAAACATCAGCCTATATTTAATATATTACTTTTGCTACTTCTTTTACGCTTTCTACGGCACTCACCGTATAGAAGTGGATACTTGGCACGCCGTATGCTATCAATTCGCGGCATTGGTGGATGCACCATTCCACTCCGAGGGCGCGTGCTTCTTCATCGGTTTTGCATTTCATGGCTTCAGAGGCCAATTCTTGTGGAAGATCAATCTTGAATGTTTTCGGTATCATGCTCAATTGAGATAATTTGCCGAAAGGTTTGATCCCCGGTATGATAGGTACATTGATACCTTCTTTATGCACCCTTTCCACAAATTCAAAGTACTTACGGTTGTCATAGAACATTTGTGTCACGGCATATTCCGCACCGGCTTCCACTTTTTTCTTTAGCCAATAAATATCTTGTTCCATATTGGGTGATTCTTCGTGTTTCTCAGGGTAGCAGGCCACTCCATAGCTGAACGGTGTTCCTGTCACCTTGATGGGAGAACCATCGACGAATAGTCCCTTATTGAAATCATTAATTTGTCCTTCCAGTTCCAATGCATGGCTGTATCCGTTTCCTTCGGGGACAAATGCGGATTCGTGTTTGGCTTTGTCACCGCGTAATACCAACAAGTCGGTAATGCCCAAGAACTGTAAGTCCAGCAATACATATTCCGTATCCTCGCGGGTAAATCCGCTGCATAGGATATGTGGCACAGTTGTTATATTGTATTTGTTTTGCAGTGCGGCAGCTACAGCAACCGTTCCGGGACGGCGGCGCATACGTGCGCGTTGGTAAAGACCATTTCCAAGGTCCTTGTATACATATTCGCTGCGATGGGTGGTGATATTGATGTACTTAGGGTCAAATTCACGCAATGTATCCACCGTCTTATAAAGCTTCTCAATGCCCGTTCCTTTCAGAGGGGGCAATATCTCAAAAGAAAACGCCGTTTTATCGGTGCTTTTTATTAAGTCAACTACTCTCATTCTTATATCTCGTCTCTTGTGCCTTCTACGGCAAAATTACATATTGGGGCAAAAATAAGAAAAATATTGTAGTTTAAGGAGGTGAAAAGAGGATTTATTTTTTCTCTGCCTTATAATAAGGTGAAAACCATAAGGCAGGAAAAAACTTTCATTGATGTAAAACCGTGTTTTTTGCCAAAGTAAAAAACTGTTTATTTAAAGGAAGGGTGTAAACATATTGGCGAACCAGCCAACAAAGCGTTTCCATGCGGAACGCTTTTTGTATTCTTCCTTGGTGAGCAATGTGCTGTCTTTCTTGTCATCTTCAAACATACTGCTCAATTCGTGGGTTGTTTCTTTGTCAAAGATAAAGGCATTTACTTCGTAATCGTAACGCAAACTCCGGCTATTTAAATTTGTGCTGCCCACGGTACAAAACAAACTATCTACCATCATGATTTTAGAATGATGGAACCCTCCGTTATAGATATAGATTTCAGCTCCTTTTTTTCTGAGTTTGTTTGAAGTGTAAAAAGCTGCATCAGGGGTAAAGGGGATGTCTGATTTGCCGGGAATCATTATTTCCACCTCTACTCCACGTTTCAATGCTCGTCTGATAGCTTTCTTTATACTGTGGGTAGGTGTGAAATAGGGATTTACAATCTGCACTTTATGTTGTGCGGCGTCTAATGACTTAACATACATACGGCGCATTATTTTGGGGCTTTTCCGCGGTACTCGGTCGACTATTGCTACCGTCTTGCCACCGGTAACAATGGAATCATTGAGCAAAGGGTAGTACATTGCTCCTCCGATATGCTGTTTGGTGCTTTTATTCCACATTGTAAGGAAGATATCCTGAAGATTGTTTACGGCATCACCTTCGATGCGGACATGCATATCTCTCCAATCACCTATTTCAGGCAGACCTTTAATGTAATAATTGGCTATATTCATTCCTCCGGTATAGCCCACTTTGCCGTCTATTACCACTATTTTGCGATGGTCACGATGCAGGGCATGGTTAATATACGGAAATTTAAAAGGATCAAACTTCACTATTTCAATTCCTTTCTTGCGTATGGCTTTCAGATGCTCTTTTTTCAGAGGCTTGTTGTTTGAGAGGTTGCCAAATGCATCGAACATGGCTCGTACCTCCACTCCTTCTTTTACCTTTTCGCCTAATAAATCGAACAGGGCATTAGCAATTGAGTCATTACGGAAGTTAAAGTATTCCAAATGAATGTGATGCTTGGCTTTTCTTATTTCTTCAAAGAGGTCGATAAATTTGGTATGTCCGCTTTTTAACAGTTTCAGGCGATTGTTTTGGGTGATGGGGATGCCTGATTCTTGCAGGTAGCTGATTACGATAGAATCGCTGTTTGCTTCTTGTGCAAGGGTAGTTCTGCAAATGGAAAGGAACAGTATAAAAAGAATGGTTAGATGAGTATGTCTAGTTATATCGATTTTCATTGCTTTTAAAATTAGGGTCGCAAAGGTATTTATTATTCTAAAGATGACCAAGTTATCGGTATTATTTATATTTAAAAGCGTAAAATAGAACAGGTAAACCGGAAAAACTTTCTTTCTGTTCTGTATTAATTTATAGAAGAAATTGATAAATAGAACAGTTAATTTGGTATATAGACCTTTGTTACTTCATTTAAGTAGAGTACATTTGCAGGAAAACACTAAAACTTAAATCTATGAAATTATTTTGTTGTATTATTTTAGGTGCGTTTATGGTAATGTCGGCTTCTTGCAGTCATAATAGCAAAGAGACTAGAAGAATGCAGACAGTAAAAATAGACACTGTTTTTTCTGTCGAAGGGCAAACTCCTTTGCAGTTTCCGGGGAAGGTAAAAGCTGCTCAGGACGTTAATTTGTCTTTCAGAGTAAGCGGAACGATAGGCAAAATTTGTGTGGAAGACGGAGCCCGGGTAAGGAAAGGTCAGTTGTTGGCACAACTTGATCCTACCGATTATCGGATTCAGCTGGAAGCTACCGAGGCCGAATATCAGCAGGTTAAGGCTGAGGCAGAACGTGTGATGGCTCTTTATAAGGATAATGGAACGACTCCCAATGCCAATGACAAGGCTGTGTATGGGCTGAAGCAGATAACTGCCAAGTATCAACACCACAAGGATCAGTTGGAATATACTAATCTCTATGCTCCGTTTGACGGATTCGTACAAAAGCATTTGTTTGATGAACATGAAACGGTGGGGGCGGGGATGCCGGTTATTTCGATGATCAGCCAAGGAGCACCGGAAGTGGAAATAAATCTGCCGGCAGCAGAATATATTCGTCGTACACAGTTTACCCGTTATCATGCTACATTTGATATTTATCCGGGCAAGTTTTATCCGTTGGAATGTATCAGTATCACCCCCAAGGCAAATGCCAATCAGTTATATTCTATGAGATTGAGAATAGTGCAGGATGGTAAGCCTTCTCCGTCCCCGGGAATGAATACTATGGTTACTGTTTTTTGCAGTGCAGGTGATATGCATTCTCTGTCAGTGTCAAGCGGGGCTGTTTTGCAAAAGAATGGAAAGGCAGCAGTCTTTGTTTATGACCCGTCGAAAGGAACGGTGAGAAGTTGTGAAGTGACTGTACTCAGACTGCTGACCAATGGACGCAGTGTGATAACTTCGGATGCATTGCAGCCGGGAGAACTTGTCGTGTCATCGGGAGTGCATCATATAGAGGATGGCGAGGTGGTGAAACCGTTGCCGCCTATTACATCAACTAATGTAGGAGGGCTGTTATAATGGATATTAGTAAGTGGGCATTTCAAAACCGTAATCTGGTTTATTTCTTGGTGGCTGTCCTTTTTTTGGGAGGTGTTTATTCCTGCTATGAGATGAGTAAGCTGGAAGACCCGGAGGTTAAAGTGAAATTGGCGATGGTGGTTACCACTTATCCGGGAGCATCGGCGCATCAGGTGGAGTTGGAAGTAACGGATGTGTTGGAGAAAAATATCCGTACCATGGGTAATATAGATAATGTGGAGAGTTATTCTTATAATGACTTATCTATTATTCAGATAGAATTGTTGAGTACGGTGAAGGATGAGGATGTGGAGCAATGTTGGGATATGTTGCGTCGCAAAGTGGGAGATGCCTGTGCTTCGCTTCCTCCGGGGGCAAGCGCACCAATGGTGAAAGATGACTTTGGCAATGTATATGGCATGTTTTATGCTTTGACCGGAGATGGGTTGACGGATAGGGAGTTGTCTGATTATGCCGAACTTATCAAGAGGGAAGTTAGTGACCTTGAGGGGGTGGACAGGGTGGAACTCTACGGCACAAGACCGGAATGTATCAATATCTCTTTGTTGCAAGACCGGATGGCAAATTTGGGAGTGAAGCCTGCCGAAGTGCTTGCCACATTGAACGGGCAGAACAAAACGACTTATACGGGGTATTATGAGAATGGAGATAATCGTATTCGTGTAACGGTCAACGATAAGTTTAAGACGGTAGATGATATCGGAAAAATGCTTATTCAGGGACACGATGATGATCAGTTACGTTTGCGTGATATAGCGCGAATAGAAAAGAGTTATGAGAATCCCACACGCAATGAATTGTTTTATGATGGTGAGCAGGCTTTGGGACTGTTGGTAGCTGCTTCCAGCGGTACGGATATCATCAAGGTAGGCAGTGCGGTGGCACAGAAGCTTGACGATTTGAAAGGAAGCCGCTTACCGGCAGGAGTGGAGTGTCATAAAGTGTTTTATCAGCCGGAGCGTGTGGGTGATTCGTTGGGTACATTTGTTATCAACTTAATAGAGTCTGTGGTTATAGTTGTACTCATTCTGATGTTGGCAATGGGCTTCAAGAGTGGGGTTATCATTGGAATCAGCCTGGTGGTAACGGTATTTGGTTCATTTCTGTTCTTGCTGTCTGCCGGCGGCACGATGCAGCGTGTGTCCTTGGCGGCATTTGTGCTGGCAATGGGGATGCTGGTAGATAATGCCATTGTAATTATCGATGGTATCTTGGTCGATCTGAAGGCAGGTAAACCTCGTATGGAGGCGATGACAGCCATCGGAAGACAAACGGCGATGCCGTTATTGGGGGCCACTCTGATTGCCATCATTGCTTTCCTGCCTATTTATATGTCACCGGATACAGCAGGAGTCTATACGCGCGATCTCTTTATCGTATTGGCGGTATCGCTATTGTTGAGTTGGGTATTGGCGTTAATTCATGTTCCTCTGATGGCAAACAGGAGACTGAAGAGTGAAATGACAACGGGAGAAACGAATGCCCGTGTGTATAAAGGGCGTGTCTATGCTTATCTGAGAGCTGCTCTTTACTTTGGCTTGTCTCATCGCTGGAGCTTTGTATTTGCCATGGTTGGTTTATTGGGGCTCTCTCTTTGGGGATATGGTTATATGAAACAAGGATTCTTCCCCGATATGGTTTACAATCAGCTTTATATGGAGTATAAATTGCCTGAAGGGACTAATTCGACGCGAGTTGTCCATGATTTGCAGGAAATAGAGACGTATTTGAAGAGCAGGAAGGAAATAACCCATGTTACGACTTCTGTTGGCGGAACTCCCGGACGTTATAATTTGGTGCGGAGTATTGCTAATCCTTCTCTTTCTTATGGGGAACTGATTATAGACTTTACTTCACCGGAAGAATTGGTGGATAATATGGACGAGATTCAGTCTTATCTGTCGCAGGCATATCCTGATGCGTATGTCAATTTAAAGCGTTATAACCTGATGTTCAAGAAGTATCCTATTGAGGCACAGTTTATGGGACCCGACCCGGCGGTGTTGCACCGTTTGGCAGACAGTGCACGTCATATTATGGAAAATACTCCTGAGGTACGCCTTGTGACGACAGATTGGGAGCCGCAGGTTCCGGTGCTGACAATAGAATATGACCAGCCGGCCGCACGTGCTTTGGGGTTGAGCCGCAACGATGTCAGTCTCTCTTTACTGACAGCTACCGGAGGAATTCCCATCGGTTCATTTTATGAGGGAATTCATGCCAATACAATCTATTTGAAATGTTTGAATGAAGAAGGGAATCCGATAGAAGATTTAGGTAATACACAAGTGTTTTCTTCTATACCGTCACTCAATGGTCTGCTGAATGAAGAAATGATGGTAAAGTTGAAATCGGGTTCATTGTCAAAAGAAGAACTAGTGGAAGGTATTATGGGCAGCACTCCATTGAAACAAATTAGTAAAGGAGTAGACGTAAGGTGGGAAGACCCGGTGGTTCCGCGTTATAACGGACAGAGAAGCCAGCGTGTGCAGTGCTCACCGGCTCCGGGACTTGAAACGGAACAAGCACGTTTGGCTGTTGCTTCGCAGATAGAAAATATTCCTTTGCCCGAAGGTTATACATTGTGTTGGCAAGGAGAAAAAATAGCCAGTACGGATTCTATGAAATATTTATTCAAGAATTTTCCATTGGCTATTATCCTGATGATTGCTATCCTGATTATGTTGTTTAAAGATTATCGCAAACCGATTATTATTTTCTGTTGTATTCCTCTTGTCTTTGTGGGAGTGGTGGCAGTCATGCTGCTCACTGGAAAGACTTTCAATTTTGTTGCGATAGTGGGGACGCTGGGATTGATAGGTATGTTGATTAAAAATGGTATTGTGTTGATGGATGAAATAACGTTGCAGATAAACCGGGGAGTTGAACCGACAGCAGCATTAATCGATAGTTCGCAAAGTCGTTTACGTCCTGTGATGATGGCTTCTCTGACTACCATCTTAGGTATGATTCCTTTGCTGACAGATGCCATGTTTGGTTCATTGGCAGCCGCCATCATGGGAGGATTACTGTTTGGTACACTCATAACATTACTGTTTATACCTGTTCTTTATGCATTATTCTTTCATATAAAACAGACTGACAAATGAAAAAGATATCTATTTTGATTGGTGCTTTATTTTGCTCATCAGCTTTATTTTCTCAAGAGGTGTTGAGCTTGAAGCAATGTCGTGAGATGGCTCTTCAATATAATAAAGAAATGGCAGCTTCTGTCCGGCAGACAGAAAGCGCGCGATATATGGCTAAAAGTTATAAAGGAAATTTCTTTCCGAATTTTACGGCGAGTGGGACCGGTATTTATAGCAGTGCCAGTGGACATTATGGTATAGAAGGAGGAAATTTGCCGGTGTTTATGCCTAATTCATCCGGTCAATTTCTGCCCAATGGCGGTTTCTCTTATTTCCCGGGAATTGATTTAAAGTATAAAATCGGGCTTATTTATATGGGAGGAGTGGAAGTTGAACAACCTCTCTATATGGGCGGAAAAATTATGGCGGCTTATAAAATGTCTGTATTGGGCAAGGAGATGGCACAAATGAATGAAACCCTGACGGCTACCACCGTTATTTTGAATACCGATAAGGCATATGCCCAAGTAGTTAAAGCTAGGGAAATGAAGAATGTGGCCGATAGGTATCATACTGTGCTGGTTGAGTTGCATAAGAATGTGGAAAGTGCATATCGTCATGGGTTAAAGCCTCAGAATGACGTGCTGAAAGTGCAGGTAAAATTGAATGAAAGTGAACTCAATATGCGCAAAGCAGAGAACGCATTGCGCTTGGCAACAATGAATTTGTGTCATTTTATTGGTAAACCTTTAATTGCAGATATACAGGTGTCGGGAGACTATCCTGAAGTGAAAGAGAATATAATAATGCAGGTATCGGATATTACGGCTCGTCCTGAATATGGCATTTTAAATAAACAAGTAGCTATGGCAAAACAGCAAGTGAAATTGAATCGTAGCGAACTGTTGCCTAAGGTTGGTGTTAAAGGCTCATATAATTATATTCATGGTTTGGAAGTAAATGATGAAACATTTTTGTATAAAGGAGGATTTTCAGTCTTGTTGAATGTCAGCGTTCCTCTTTTTCACTTTGGAGAGCGTATCAACAAAGTGCATGCCGCCAAAGCTAAGTTGGAACAGACTCGTTTGGAGCAGGCTGATATGAATGAGAAAATGCTGTTGGAATTGACTTTGGCTGCTAACAATTTGGATGAGGCTCGCTTAGAAAGTGAACTTTCCGACCGTTCTTTGCAACAGGCAGAAGAGAATATGAGGGTGAGTAAGAAGCAGTATGAGGTGGGTTTAGAAACTTTATCGGATTATCTTGAAGCTCAAACTTTATGGCAACAGGCTTATAGTGTACAAGTGGATGCTCATTTCCGTCTGTATTTGAATTATGTGGAATATTTAAAGGCTACCGGAACTTTGTCACAAAGCAGTTCATATTGAAATGTCTTTCAAAAAGATGTAAATTCGTGGGAACAATGGGAGTTTCATGAGAACAATCATTAGTAGCTCTATGCTGCTTGAATACTTCTATCTTCAATCAATAGCAAATAATGTCTGTTCTTACAGACGCCCTAATTCCGGGGCAACAGAAATTTAACGGGAACAGTCCGGTTGATCGTGAAGTACCGGTTCACTTAGGATTACTTGTTATTCTTGGGTCACATCGTTTTCTTGGAGATTTAAATATCATATCACTAACCAAAGGAAGAGTAAGCCGTTTCTTAGGCTCAGCCAAGTCCTTTTTAACAGAAGATTATTACAGTCCGCTATAATAGACTGTACAGTCCATTGTAGCAGACTGTACGGTCTACGGTAACGGACTATACAGTCCACTGCCGAAGACTGTAGTAATTCGACTGACAGACAGGCATAACCGAAAGGACGAAAATGCTTAGTCCGACTAATGAAACGACTTAGGGAGTTTTAATTCCCCCAAGTTTTCAAACTGAGTCATAAAATCCCTCAGATTGTTACGTTGATCCTTGATCCGCTTGAGTCGGTAAACCAGTGCAATTCAGGTATAAAAAAAAGAGAGTTACTTTTGTGTAACTCTCTGATTCTTTGGTGATCCGCCTGGGATTTTCACTTTATGACTGTATGTGTTTGAAACACAAATGCTTTCTAAACTACTAAAATCGTACCGTAACGATTTAGTAACGATTTCCAAAATGTTGATTTGTCTGCTTATGACACCGTTGTGTCTGCTTAACTTTCCGGGTTCAAAACTACAACTTTCCTTTTAATCTACCAAACTATTTGAGTATTAAATAGATAAAAATATTTTTCCGGTGCAAGGTGCGAGCCTATATATAAGTATAGGCTTGCACCTTGCACCAGATTATGAAAGCAGGAATCATTCATATAAATACTTCTCTCCTTGATATTCGATAAATATTTGCTTAGCAATAATATTTAGGACTCTTTTAATATCATAAAAAATGGGTAGCAAATTCTCCAGAAGAGTTATCTCTAATTCTTCTTTAATCCATTGGATATAGGCAATTGCAGCATCAATAGGAATCATGACGAAGGGAATTATATATCTGTAGTGGGATGAATTATAATCTTTATTTGCGCACATCACACCTTCTTCATCATTTGCTATTAAATGTAATTGACTAATTTCTCCCCAATCAGAATGTATCGGATCAGAAGCCATGCCATAGACAGAGGAATATAGTTCTTCATTATCCAACTCTTGTTGTAACTGTTTAAATGATTTTCCGTCAAGTTTCCATTTCTTATTATTTTCCAAATCTTCGATGGTAAAGCCATCTGCCTTTAATAACTCTAAAAACTTTGTATTCCTAACGTGAAAGTATCCGTGATCTTCTATACAGGTTTCTGGGTATGTTTTATAAAATTCATATCTGTTTTTATAGGATATTAAGCGGTATTGTCTTTGTACTGTTTTTCCATGTTTCATTAAATAGAGAAATTTAATGTATGCTTCATAGATGATTCTTTGATGTATGATACATATTTCAAATTTATTATTTTTATATGCGGTAAGACCATCTTGATAACATTTAAATATTTTTGTAAACAAACCTATAACGGTTGCTCTATCTCGATCAACACAGATATATTCGTTTTCATAAGGATCAATACATTTATCTATAAGTGTTGTAATTGAATCGCATATTGGTATTATAAGTTTATTGTTATCTTCTAATAACGGCATAATATCCTCTATTGTCTCTAAATCTTTGTAAGGCGTCCACATATTTTCTTTAATTAATTTATAGTCATACGGTAATTTCAAAATACGAAGATATTGAAAAGATGGTTATTAGGTTAAATTTATTAGGTATTTCTTGAAAAGTTATGCCAAGTTGGTAACAAGTTGGCAAATGCTCCGGCACTAATGGATGAACTTTGCAGCAAATTAAAACGATAACTGTAATATGGAAGTAATAACAATGGATAGCGAGGTGTATAAAGACCTTGTCGGGAAAATTCAACGAATTGCCGACTTCGTGGCAAAGGCACAAGTCATACCTAAAGAGGAAAATGAGGTGTGGCTGGATAGTAATCAAGTGGCGGATGCTCTGAATATAAGTACACGCACATTACAACGATTGAGAAACGAAAACCTGATAAGCTACTCTATGTTGAGAGGACGGTGCCTTTATAAACTTTCGGAAATAGAACGGGGACTAAATGAACGCATCATCAAATGCAAACCACAGGACAGAGAGAATTTTCGGAGGAATTATTTCTTGAATGATAACGACAATGAATAAAGAGGATATCCTTCTGCTAACGGATAAGGGGTTGGCGGTTTTTAAATATTATATCCCTTTCTCTTTTAAACTCGGACGTAATTTCTTAAATCCGCTCTACAAAGATAGCAAGGCTTCGTGTAATGTGTATTTTGACCGAAGAAACGGAATGTACAAAATGAAGGATTTCGGGAATGATGATTATTCGGGAGATTGTTTTGCCCTAGTTGGCAAGCTAAACGGGCTGAATTGTAAAGAGCCTAAAGACTTTGTGGAAATACTGGCTATCATTAACCAGGATATGCGCTTGGGGCTATCTGATAAGCCTGAAATGAGAATTTCTTCTACTAAACCTGTTTCGGTGAAAGCGGAAATTACACATGTACCGAAAAGGAAGAAAGCAAGACCTTACACGTTGGCACAAAAGAACTTTACGGCTGCGGAACTTGCCTTTTGGGGAGAAAGCGGTATCACGCAAGAGATACTGAAATTGTTTCGGGTGGTTTCGTTGAAGAAGTTCAGCAGTGAGAATAACGAAGGGAAACCGTTCAGCATTGCGGCAACGGATAAAGAACCGGTGTTCGGATATACGGCGAAACAGTATGTGAAGGTGTACCGCCCGCACTCGGAGATGCGCTTTTTATATGCCGGGGATTTTGGGGAGAATTATTGCTTCGGGTTGGAGCAGTTGCCTGCTAAAGGAGATTTGCTCTTTATTACGGGTGGTGAAAAGGATGTGATGAGTCTGACGGTTCACGGGCTCCATGCTATCTGCTTCAATTCGGAAACGGTGACTATTCCCGTGGGAATTATTCATAGGCTCTCTTTCCGGTTCAAGCATATTGTCCTGCTCTATGATGTGGATAAAGCGGGGCTGGACAGTTCGGCAAAACAAGAACTGGCGTTGAAGAACTACGGGGTGAAACGATTGTTGCTGCCACTGGCGGGAACGAAGGTGGAAAAGGATATTTCGGACTTTTTCCGTTTGGGAAATAGCCGGGAGGATTTGATTAAACTATTTCTGGATTATCTGGATACAATATACAGCGAAACTATGTCTGCTCTGAAATCTTGTGAGGTGGATTTTAATAATCCGCCACCCGTGGCACAAATGGTTGTGTCGGTGAATGATGTGCCATTAGGCACGCAAGGGAATATCCTCTGTGTTACCGGTGGTGAGGGAACCGGTAAAAGTAATTATGTGACGGCGTTAATAGCCGGTGCCATCGGACAATCCGAAAAGAACAAGGATAAGGCGATGGACACGTTGGGGGTGTCGGTCAGTGAAAACAGTAAGCGGAAGGCGATTCTGTTCTATGATACGGAACAGTCGGAGGTGCAGACGTACAAGAACATTACAAACCTTTTAAGGCGTTGCGGACGGGAAACGATGCCGGAATACCTGAAAGCGTATTGCTTGACGGGAATGAGCCGGAAAGAGCGTTTGCAGGCGATTATTCAAAGCATGGATAAGTTTCATTATCAGTTCCGGGGGATTCACATGGTGGTAAGTGACGGGATTGCAGACTTAATTAAGGGTGCGAATGATGAAACGGAAAGTATTGCCGTGGTGGAGGAACTGTACCGGCTAGCAGGGATTTATAATACTTGTATTGTTACTATCCTGCATTTTATTCCTTCGGGGCTGAAATTGCGGGGGCATCTGGGCAGTGAGTTGCAACGAAAGGCGGCGGCTATCCTCTCGATAGAGAAAGATACTGATCCGTCGGTGTCGGTGGTGAAAGCGCTGAAAGTGCGCGACGGCAGTCCGTTGGATGTGCCTATCATGCAGTTTGCATGGGATAAAGATGTCAGAATGCACGTGTATCTGGGGGAAAAGCCGAAAGAGGAAAAGGAGAAGCGGAAAGAGGATGAACTCGTGGCAGTGGCACGGGATATTTTCGGACGGCAGGACTTTATTACTTATGTGGATTTGGCGGAACAAATTCAAGCGATACTGGACGTGAAGGAACGCACAGCGAAAAGTTATATCAAGTTCATGCGGGAGAAGGAAATCATACTGAAAGACCCGTCGAACCAGAGTTATTATATCATCGGGAACTTAAAACAGGCAGGCTTATGATACCATTGGACAAAGATACATTCGAGGCATATATGGAGCGGTTGCTTGAACAAGTGGAAAGGCTTGTAGGCGCACTGGACAAAAAGAATAAGAAGCCGCAAAATTACCTGAATGGGGAACGGCTGTACGATAACCAGGATGTTTGTCTGTTGCTGAACATCAGCAAACGAACACTACAACGGTACAGAGACAACGGGCTGAAGTATTACACGATCTTGCATAAAACGTACTATCGTGAAAAGGATTTGCACGAGTTTATACGGCGGTATTTCGACGGAGAGAATGTAGGGAAAGGTAAAACGAAGGAATGTAAAGAAGATGAATGTACAGAGGACGGTATGCTATCCGATGATAAGAATGAGCCTACGGAAGAAGTTTAGGTTGTTATAATTTCCATTTAAACAGATTTAGCCGATAACCTGACGTTGTGTGTGTATCCCGTACTGTCGCGATGATAGGACGGGATATTTTTCAAAATTTCGGCAGTATTATCTTGTTACTGCCGAAATTTTGATGTATATTTGTTCGTGAATTATAAAGAATATGTATGAATAGCAAGTTACAGGAAAGTAAGGTGAAACAATTGTTTACCCGGCAGGAAGTTATCACCAATACGGATATACTATATTTATATAGAAAAGAGGAACCTGAAATACCGGAGGCGACCGTAAACTGGCGGATATATCACTTGGTTCAGAAAGGGGTAATCCAGAGAATCGGCAGGGGAAAATATCGTGAGGGCAAAGCATTAACCTTTTTCCCCGAATTGTCGGCGAAGACTATAAAGGCAGGAAAATTTGTCGGGAAAGAATTTCCCTATATTAATTATTGTATTTGGGAACTGTCGGCAATCAATAGTTTCAGCCAACATCTGATTAATTATAACGTGATTTTTTTGGAAGTGGAACGTGAAGTTATTGATTCTGTTTACAGAGCTTTGAAAGATATAAGGTACAAGGTTATCCGCATCAAGGATATAAAAGAGGATTTGTCCGATTTTGCCGGATATGTTTGTGTGCGTGCATTGGTTACCGAGGCTCCCGTACTGAAAGAAAAAAGCGGTCAAGTAGCTTCGCTTGAAAAAATATTGGTCGATTTGTATTGTGACAAAGAATTTGCACCCTTTCAGGGGAACGAGATATACCATATATATAAGAATGCTTTCAATGACTATACCGTAAATGAAAGCACTATGTTAAGGTATGCAAGCCGCAAGGAGAAAAAGGTGGAGATAGAGGAAGTTATTAATTCTATAAAACGGCAGTAATTCACTTACACTGCCAAAATTTTGATATTATGATAGACATTAAAAGCATTGAAAAAGATTGGATTGAGAGTATTTCCAAGAAAAAGAAAGCCGATAAAATCCTTATAGAGAAAGTTATCAGGGCATTGATGCTACTGGAGGGATTAAGCAGCTCCGGCTTGGATTTCGTTTTTAAGGGTGGAACTGCCCTTATGCTGTTGTTAGGTACAACCAAACGTCTGTCTATAGACATTGACATTATTGTACCTAACAAGAGCGTTGACCTGACTGATTATTTGGATAAGTTCATAACAGAAAAGGGATTTACCCGATACGAGAAGCAGGAAAGAAAGGTACAAAGCGACATAGAGAAGGAGCACTATAAACTGTTCTTTATATCTGCACTTAACGGAAAGGAGTCGCATATCTTATTGGACGTGCTGAAAGAGGATATTCATTATAAAACTCTTGTAAAAACTCCAGTCAGCAGTAGTTTCCTTAAAGAAACGGGGACTCCCGTCATGGTTACCACTCCTGACTTTAATAATATATTGGGAGATAAACTGACTGCGTTTGCTCCTACTACAACCGGTATTCCTTATATCAAAAAGGATAAAGAGATGGGAATGGAGATTATTAAACAAATGTATGATGTGGGGTGCCTATTTGATGAGATTGATGATATAAGCATGGTTAAGGATGTATTCAATGCCTTTGCCGCCATTGAACTAAAGTACAGGGGAAACACACATACAATCTCTGACGTATTGGATGATACGTTTTATACTGCATTGGCTATCTGTTTCAGAAAGGATATTCAGAATACCAATTTTACTGTCTTGAATAATGGGATTACTTCAATCAAGTCTTATATATTCTCTGATTCCTTTCACTTGGATAAAGCTGTTATATACGCCGCCAAAGCGGCATATTTGGCTATATTGATAAAACACTCCAAAGAAGAAATAATCAGATTTGACCCTAAAGTAAACTTAAAGGATTTAGAAATAAAGCAGTTCAATCCGGAACATCCTTTAAATGAATTGAACAGATTGAATAAACTGAAAAAGTCCAATCCGGAGGCTTTCCATTACTGGTATCAGATTTATAAGATTATTCAAGAGAATGAAGAGAGTAAATAAATTCAAATAAGAAAAACAGCCGCTACAACTGCCAATCACAATGTAGCGGCTTTTCTTTTAGAGTTTAAAGCCTTTGGGCTTGTTGGTGTGGGCGGTGTCCGGGTTGTCCTTGTTGCCGGGCTTGGGGATGCCGCCGATGACGAGTTTGCTGCCTAACGAGTTCATGGCATCTTTGATGCTGAAGCTGACAGGAGGTTGGCTCAGGTGCGGGGGCTTCTTTTCCGGAGGGGTGGAAAGGAAGTCGGGCGGCTGGTGGACATAGGGCTTGCCGTCGGATGCAGGGGGCGTTGCCGATGATACCGAAGGTGTTCCCTGTGATGGGGCAATACCTTGGCTTTCGCTGTTGCTTTGGCTCTCGTCCTTGCTGTTGCTGTCTTCGTTCTGTTTGACGGGTTTGAGGGAGAGCTGGATCTTGCGGTCAAGGGCATCAAGATCGGATTTGAGCTGTTTGAGCTGGTCTTCCTTTTTCCACGTTTCTTTGACTACTTCCTGAAGGATGGGAATGTCCTTTGAAATCTTCTCAGATTCCTTTTGGTATTTCTCCAAAAGAGGGGGAATGGTTTCAAAGGTGCGGAGGAACATCTGGGCGGCAATGTTGGGGTCTTTTGCCAGTTTGCCGCCGTTGAAGTTGTACAGGATGTTGCCTTCGCCACGAACGAAGAAACGGTTTTCGATGAAGTCGAAGCCATCTTTCATGCTGGATTCGGTCTTTACCAAAAGGTCGAAGCCGTAGAGCTTGCCGATGGATTGGGATACGCCGTGAGTACGGGATTTGTCCTCTATCTCTACTAATTTACTTGCGATGAGTTTAGGATCATTGCCCTTTACGCCATCAAGTTGAAGAAGGTTGAGAGGATTGCCCTGGTCGTCACGCTGCACCCGCTGTTCAAAATGCTTCAAGTCCGTACCGATTCTCTCTATCAGGTCACCATTCTTAGTAACAGTTTGCATAATGTTTTCCAGTTTGGAATCAGCAGAAGATTTACCACGGTTAAAGGATTTGCGCTCACTTTCAAGAGAGGCTATCTGTTTTTCTAACTTGGCTTTATCCAACAGGTCTGTATTGCCGGAAAGAATGGCGACGTACTCGGAGAAATTCATGCCACCTTGCTCATCCATGCTGCCTTCGTCGATAGTACGTGCGCCCATCGATCCTTTCTTGAGCTGAGTGATAAATAGCTGCTTGTTGTGAAGCAGATTGAATTTATAACTGTCAAGCGATTTTTCTACAGCGTAGTTGATTATATCGACTTTGTTGTCGGCAAAAAGTTTGGCTATTTCATTGCCTTTTCTTACTCCACGTCCGTTACGCTGCTCCAAGTCTTTTGGTGTCCAGGGAATATCAAGCTGGTGAATAGCTACACATCTGCGCTGGGCATTAACTCCCGTGCCCAACATTTCTGTGGAACCGAAAAGGACACGGATTTTGCCCTCGTTCATGTCCTTAATCATTGCTCTGCGAGACTTTTCGGTCTTAGCTTCCTGGATGAAACGTACCTGATCTGCGGGTATGCCATAATCTTCTACCAGTTTCCGCTTGATTTCGCTGTAAGCATTCCATTGACCGGGTTTATATGTGCCTAGGTCGCTGAAAACGAACTGTGTGCCTTTGTGCTCGTCATACTTCTTGTAGTATTGGCTTATCAGGGCGGCACAATGGCTAGCTTTGTTATCTATGTGATCTTCGTATTTATCCTCGTTGATAAGACGCATATCAAGGGACATTTTACGGGCATAGTTGGTGGCAATAAGCATCTTGGCTTTTTCTTCCCGTTTGCTTAGCGGAAGACGTCCGAGGACAGTGGCGTCACCGTTCTTGGCAAATGCCACCAGTTTCTGGATGAAGTCCTGCTGTTGGGGCGTTGGCGGGATATTGTGCAATATCTCGTTCTTCCTGGGGCGGTCGATGCCAATGTCTTCGGCTGTACGGAAATCGGTGATTTCGTTGTACATGGCGGCAAGCTCCGGGACTTTGATGAAGTAACGGAACCGCTCCTTCTGGATGATTTCGTTGGTGACGGAGAACTCGTAGTCGATGGACTTTTTGGCAAAGACCGCCGCCCATGCGTCGAAGGTGTTGATACCCTGACGTTCCAGTTCTTTAGGGCGAAGGTATTTGAAGAGCAGATATAACTCAGTCAGACTGTTGGAAATGGTTGTGCCGGACAGGAAGGTCGCTCCCAGGTCTTTGCCGGTGCGTTCCTGAATGGTACGCAAGGCAAAGAGCATATTCAAGGCACGCTGACTGCCTTCGCTGTTGCCAAGGCCGGCTACACGGTCGTGACGGGTGGTAAACATCAAGTTCTTAAATTTATGCGATTCGTCTACCAGCAGATGGTCAATGCCCATGAGCTTGAAGTCTACTACATCGTCTTTACGGTTCTCGATGTCGAAGGTAAGTTCCTTGATTTTGGCTTCGAGGTTCATCTTGCGCTTCTCTACGCCTTTAAGCATGCCTTTATCTTTATATTGCAAATTATGTTCTGTAAAATAAGTAAGTAGGCTGTGTTGCTTTTCCTCAATACCCAATACTTTATTGCGTAACTTCTCTGGTTCTACATATCCGTTATTGTTTAGTTGCTTGGTGTATTGTATGGAGATTTGGCCACGTAAATCATCCAGTTCCTTGTTCAACTTGGATATTTTAGCACTGGTGTTTTTCCCGCTTTTATTAACTGCACGACCTGATTTTATATCCCAATCTTCAGGAAGAATTGTTTTCTTCGTGCTGAATTGCTTGGTTTCTCCATCTACTGTGATACGTGCCATAATGGTCACTGTTCCATCTTTCTTCGGTTCGTTCTTCTTTAAATAGAAGAGGATTCTAAATGTACTTTTCATACCGTAACGTTTTTAATTTGCAAAATTAGTTTTCTATGTTCGGAATGAAGCTGACTAACGAGTGACAATATGCGACATATCAATGACTTAGCATTAAAATCGTTACGATTTTCTCCGTAACAAAATACCGTAACGATTTGGTAACGATTATTAGTCTGAAATTGGCTTTTGAAGTTCTTTTTACTGTCCGTATAGGGTAAGAAAAAAGCTCCCTAAACCGTTAGTTTAGAGAGCTTTGTCATAGTTTGGCGGAGTATTGTCTTTTCTCCTAAGTGATCCGCCTGGGGCTCGAACCCAGGACCCCAACATTAAAAGTGTTGTGCTCTACCTGCTGAGCTAGCGAATCAATCCTTTGTTATTGCTATTCTTCCGAATTGCGAGTGCAAAGGTAGGCGTTTTTGTTTAAACTTCCAAATATATTGCTTACTTTTTTTGATTTATTTTTTAATAAGTTCTATTATCTATTGATTATCAGGCGTGTTATTGTCACTCGAAAATTCCTTTTCTTTTATATGAATGTATCGTTGATAGTAGGAAAGCATTAAGCTGGTGCACGGCAAGGCGATAATCATTCCTACAATTCCCATCAATGCTCCCCAAACAGACAAGGACAAAAGAATGATAGCAGGGTTCAGACCGGTTATTTTCCCCATTACTTTGGGAACAATCAATCCGTCTTGTATGACCTGTACAATGCAAAAGACTAAAAATGCACAAAATAATATCCACCAGAAATTTTCTCCGGTATCGGCAGCTTTGAGCAATGCTAATAGTATGGTAGGGATAAAAGCAATGAGTTGTAAATAAGGTACCATATTGAGTAGACCGATAAACAATCCGAAGCCGATTGCCAGTGGGAAATCAATAATCAGAAAACCGATACTGAATAAAATGCCTACACAAAAAGCTACCACTGCTTGTCCACGGAAGTACTTATTCATGCCTTCTTGTACATCATTTACTATTTTGATGGTCGTATCGCGATGTTTTACAGGAACTAATTTTATCCAGCCTTTGGCTATGGCTTCATAATCCAGCAGAATGAAAAAAGTATAGAGCAGTATGATAAAAGAGGTAAATATACTCACGACCACATTGACGGACTGTGTAAAGATAGCCCATACCTGAGGCAGTACATCGCGTATGGTTTGAGCAATACGGTCTTCATTCAAAGCCTCATTTATTTTAAGCATATCGATATGTTCTTTAATAAAATTGGCCACGGTACCGGGGATGGCTGCTTGTTTTGAACCTTCCACAAAGTAATCGGTGAGCAGTTCTTTTAATTTTCCGAATTCTTCTACAATAGGAGGAACCAGTCCGATAAATGTCAGAATACCGATGCATATTAATACCAGCATAACAGCAAAAATAGAAATGACTCTATTTTTTAACCGCAATTTATACTGAAAGAAAGTAACCATAGGATAAATAAGGTAGGCGATGAGCCACGCAACGAAAAATGGAAGTAATACTCCGCTTAAGCGATTGACTAAATAGAGTATTCCTATAATGACAATTCCGCTTAGAATACCACGGATAAAACTGTCAAATGTTATTTTCTTCTGTAACATAATGATGTGGACTTATTGGATGGTTTGTTCTTCCTCAATAGCTTTCCTGTAACATTCACGGCACAATGGTTCATAGTCGGCTTTCTCGCCGAGCAGTACTCTTTTGTCACTTTTGGTTATGCGATGAGAAGCATAAGCTAAATTACCGCATTTTACACAGATAGCATGGACTTTGGTTACTTCATCTGCAATGGCACATAGAGCCGGAATAGGTCCGAACGGAATTCTTTTGAAATCCATATCCAGTCCGGCTACAATAACACGCACCCCGCTGTCGGCCAGCTGATTGCATACGTTTATTAACCCTTCATCGAAAAACTGTGCTTCGTCTATTCCTATTACATCTTTATCTGAAGAGAATAATAAGATACTGGCGGAAGTATCAATAGGGGTGGAAGCAATGGAGTTGCTGTCATGTGATACAACTTCCTCTTCAGAGTATCGGGTATCCAAAGCCGGTTTAAATATTTCCACTCTTTGGCGGGCAAACTTGGCACGTTTCAGCCGTCGGATAAGTTCTTCCGTTTTGCCTGAGAACATGGAACCGCAAATTACTTCTATTCTTCCTCTTCTACGTGTCTCTTGTATGTGGTCTTCTGAAAAAACTACCATGGTTAAATAGTGATAATTGGTTTTAGTTACGGCTGCAAATGTACTATTTGTACCCCAAAAAAGGGCTATAATCCCTAATATTTTTATTAATAAAAGATATAATGTTAAAGGAATGTGCAACATCTGTTAAATAATAGCATCAATTAACTTTATACATTTGATTTCTTTCTACATTTGTCATCATATAACAGAATTAGGAGTGTTTTTTATGGGAAAACTGTATGTAGTGCCTACTCCCGTGGGGAATTTGGAAGATATGACATTTCGCGCTATTCGCGTGCTGAAAGAGGCTGATCTCATATTGGCTGAAGATACTCGTACTTCCGGCATTCTTTTGAAACATTATGAAATAAAGAATGCGATGCAGTCCCATCATAAATTCAATGAACATAAAACGGTTGAAGGCGTTGTCAATAGAATCAAAGCAGGCGAAACTGTGGCGTTGATATCTGATGCCGGCACTCCCGGAATTTCTGATCCCGGATTTTTAGTTGTACGGGAATGTGTAAGGAATGGTATTGAGGTGCAATGTTTGCCGGGAGCTACAGCTTTTGTGCCGGCATTGGTTGCCTCCGGTTTGCCTGATGAACGTTTTTGTTTTGAAGGTTTCCTGCCTCAAAAGAAGGGTCGGGTTACTCGGCTCACTTCTTTACAGGAAGAGAAGAGGACGATGATATTCTATGAGTCACCTTATCGTTTAGTGAAAACCTTGACTCAATTTGCCGAGTTTTTCGGTGCCGACAGGCCTGTTTCCGTATGTCGTGAGATTTCTAAAATGCACGAAGAAAGTGTACGGGGTACATTGACAGAAGTTATAGCGCATTTCACAGAGAACGAGCCACGTGGCGAGATTGTCATTGTGCTCGGTGGAAAAGAGGACTAAAAATAATGAACTTTAAAAAGTAAAGCAGATGAAAAAGTTAGTAATTTTATCATTGTTGTCTGTTGCCCTGTTGAGCTCTTGCGGTAACGGAGCAAAAAATGAGGCCATGAAGGCTCAGAATGATTCTTTAATGGTAGAACTGTCCAGCAGAAATGCAGAATTGGACGAAATTATGGGTGCATTTAATGAGGTTCAGGAAGGTTTCCGACAAATAAACGAAGCTGAAAACCGTGTTGATTTGCAGAGTGGCTCTATTCGTGAAAACAGTGCAAATAAGATAAAAGATGATATTCGTTTTATTAGTGAAAAATTGCAGGCTAACCGCGAACAGATTGCTAAGTTGGAAGAGCAATTGAAGAACAGTAAATATAATTCTGCACAGTTGAAAAAAGCTATTGCCAATTTGACTAAGGAATTAGAGGCTAAACAACAACAGATTGAAACTTTACAGGCAGAGCTTGCTTCAAAGAATATTCGTATAGCAGAATTGGATGATGCAGTGGCCGGATTAAGCCAAAATGTAAGTGATTTGACAGCTGAGAATGAAGCTAAATCTGCTACTGTTGCCAGTCAGGATAAAGCTTTGAATACTGCATGGTTTGTCTTTGGTACAAAATCGGAATTGAAAGATCAGAAAATTCTTAAGAATGGTGACGTGCTTAAAAATGACGATTTCAATAAAGATTATTTTACTCAGATTGATATTCGTACAGACAAGGAAATCAAATTGTATTCAAAACGTGCAGAACTATTGACCACTCATCCTGCAGGTTCATACGAATTGGTGAAGGATGCAAAAGGGCAGTTAACTTTGAAGATAACTAATCCAAGTCAGTTTTGGAGTGTATCAAGATACCTTGTTATTCAGGTAAAATAAAATAATATATAAATTATCCCGTAAAGGGGTTGCGTCTCAATCAGGCACAACCCCTTTTTTATAATTATTGAATGTATATGTATAAGAGCATATTTATAGATTTGGATGATACGGTTTGGGCATTTTCGGAAAATGCCCGCGATACGTTTCAGGACATGTATGAAAAGTATCATTTTGAGCGATACTTTGACTCCTTTCATCAGTTTTATACCATATATAGTGGGCGAAATGAAATACTTTGGGGAGAATATGGTGCCGGACATATCACAAAAGATGAGTTGAATGATATGCGCTTTTCTTATCCTCTGCAACAGGTAGGTGTTGAAGATAAAGCATTGGTAAAAGCATATTCGGATGATTTTTTTGCAGAAATAGTGTACAAGAAGAAGACAATGCCTCATGCGGTTGAAGCATTGGAATATTTGTCTTCAAAATACAATTTGTATATCCTTTCCAATGGTTTTAGAGAGTTGCAAGAACAAAAAATGCGTTCGGCGGGAGTTGATAAATACTTTAAAAAAGTAGTTTTGTCGGAGGATATCGGTGTGCATAAACCTTTTCCTGAAATATTTTACTTTGCGATGTCAGCCACTCAGTCAGAATTGCATACTTCTTTGATGATAGGGGATAATTGGGATAATGATATAGCTGGTGCCAAGGATGCAGGGCTCGGACAAGTATTCTATAATGTAAAAAAAACAACGAAGTTTTCTTTTCAGCCTACAGGAATAATAGAGGATTGGAATGAAATAGGGAAGATATTATAAGAGAAAACGAAGAGAGTGTCAAAGGCAAATTAATAAAAGCATTTTTGACACTCTCTTTTTTATGGTCGATGATTAACTGCTAGTTACCGCTAACTTTCAGTTCATCATTGTAATCAGTTTCGTTCAAAGGAACATCCCATGTCCATTTGTTGGCGCCGCTTGCCGGAATAGTCGTAGCAATAGAGATGTGTGCATTGCCACCTTTGTCAAAGCCGTTGCGAATGACATCACGATTCCAGCGTTTATAGTCGCTCCATGCAAAGCCTTCTCCCCATAGTTCAAGTTCACGATAGTCCATGATTTCGTTCCATAACGCATCTCCGGTTTTGGTACAAGTATATTCTGCATTACGTCCGGAAGTAGCATTCAGCTCTACTAAAGCCGCCTGTGCAGCTGCTTCGTTGTTTAGGAAGTAGTTGGCTTCCGCTTCTATCAATACCATTTCGGAAGAACGGATAAAAGGTAAGTAACCTACACCCGGAGTGTCGAATACATAGAACTTTAATTGTCCTCCTAAGTACATATAACCAGCTTCATAAGGAGCAGTCAGTCCACTGACAGCCATCTTTTTACAATAAGCTGCGGCTTCATCCCATAGAGCATCGGCTTCTTTTTCTTTTTCACCCATACCTAAAATGCCATATGTTAAGTCCATGACTGAACCATCATTGAAGTTGTAGCCCGGGAATTTGTCTTCGGTGAGAAATAAAGCTTTACGGGCATCATTGTTGGGGATGCGGTTAATTAATTCGCGTCCGATAGCTCCGGCACCGGTCTGTTGCGTGCTGGCATAGTAACCGTTGCAGGCAAATTGCACTCCGTAGCTCCAATACCAGTTGTTTTCCTGTGAACCTCCAAAGCTACCCATGATCCATTCACCTGTAGGGTTACAGAAACCTGCATAGTATTCTGTATTGTTCATCAATGGATAGCCCTCACGCGCCAATTTTGCTTCGCTTAAAGCTTTGGCATAATCCTGTTTTGTCAGTGCAGCACGAGCATATATGGCATGGGCAACGTTAACATTCGGCATCCATACATCGCCTTCTTTTCTATTCATGCCACTTTCGCCATATAAACTGATAGCCTCATCCAAATCTTTATAAATTTGGGTATAAGTTTCAGCCAATGTAGAATAAGGCATTCCGTTAGTTGATTCGTCTAAACGAAGTATTAAACCTTGTGATGCACCATTGTTGGAGTCTTGCCAGCGCCAGCAATAATAGTGCACTAATTTTTCAAAAGCATAGGCTCTGAATGTTAGTGCCGAAGCTTTTATAAATTGCTTTTCACTTTCAGTGCCTTCTGCGTTATCTATGTTTGCCAGAATTGTGTTGGCATTGCCTACTATAGAATAATAGTAATACCACGCATAAGCATCGTAAATAGAGTTAGTACGCGTATGAAACTCTTGATTATGAATAGGTGACCAGCCGGATGCATATAAGTTGTACAGATAGTTTTCGCTCGGATAATTTTCATAATGAGCAATGATATTGTTTTCTCCGGCAAAGCCTTGACCGAAATAGTAATGTTGGGTACTCATGAGTTTGGCAATACCATTCAGTGCCTTTATGGCATTGTCGGTTGTTCCGATGGCATCAGCAGAACCGGTAGAGTCTGTGGGAGCTGTGTCCAGATAGTCGCTTGCACAAGAGGAAACCAACAAGGTACCTGCCATTAGACTACCTACAAACAATTTTTGAATATATTTTTTCATAATTCTATGTTTGTTTTAAAAAGTTATTTCTTTAGAATTTTACAGTTAATCCAAAGTTATAAACTCTGGCGGTTACATAGGTGTCATCCGAACCACCATTGAAAGAATATTGTGGGTTTAAACCTTTACGTGCAGTTAGTGTAAAAAGATTTTCTACACCGGCATTCAACATCAACCCTTCAATGCCTAAATTCTTCATCCACTTTTTGGGTAGTTCATAAGATAAACTCAGATTTTTGAATACCAAGTAAGAAGAACTTACCAACCAACGGTCGCTGGTAGCATTCAAATCAGAAGATTTGTAGTAATCTATACGAGGAATACCATTCGGGTCAATACGGTTAGGAGAAGTTTCGGTCATACCTGCCGGAGCACCGTTCCAAGAATTTAAGATGTCCTTGTGGTAAGCACTACCTGCAGCACCTGATTCGGATACACCCATTAAGCTGCTATAAGAACCATCGTATGTTTTTCCACCTAAAGAATAAGTGAACAACATGTTCAGATTCCAGTTTTTCCATGATAGGGCAGAACTGATAGAACCATATACAGTGGGGAGTGCACTGCCTGCCCATTTACGTTGAGCATAAGAGGTAGCAGTGGCATAATCTTGTCCATTGATATTTACTAAAGCACCTGCCTCTTCAGCTTTAACTTTCTGTTCCGGATCAAGTGTATAAAGAGAAGTACCGGTCAATTGGTCTACTCCTTCAAAGTGGTATGTATAGAATTCATAAATAGAATGACCTTCCGAATAGTTCTGCATACCGTGCAGAATGTCTTTTCCGTCAGGCAATTTTACGATTTCGTTTTTCAAGAAAGTGGCATCAACGCCAATGTTCCATTTCCAATCTTTACTGTCTATGGCATCTGCATTTAATGAGATTTCCCAGCCTCGGTTGGAAACGGTTCCAATATTTTTGTATTGTGTCAAGTTCATGACCTTGTCCTGCCATGGATAAGAACCGGCTGACAGAGGTAAGCGGACTTCGAACAGCAAATCTTTAGAACGCTTGTCGAAATAACCGATTTGGAAGTTTAGCTTGTTAAATAAGCGGCCTTCTACAGCCACATCCACGGTTTGGGTAGTTTCCCATTTTATATCGGGAGCTGCCAATGACTTTTTCAATAGAGCAGGATTGCCACCATTCTTATCAATGGTGTATAAAGCCATGTGCCCATAATAGCTGACCCCCATATTGTTACCCACTTCACCATATGAAGCACGCATTTTTAAATGATCAACCCATTCCACATCTTTTAAGAAGGCTTCATTTTTCATATTCCAACTAGCACCTACCGAATAGAAGTTACCCCAGCGGTTGTCTTTATGGAAGCGTGAAGAACCATCACGTCTGAAAGAACCTTCGATGAAATAACGATTATCATAGTTGTATTTTACACGTGCCAAATAAGATTCCGTCTTGTCTTCATCATCGCTACCGTTGAAGTAAGAGTTGGTTAGGAAATTGCCCATTGTTAAATTGCCGTCTACAGCCATACCGGTATTCATGCCGGATGTGTATTTACGCTCCCAACTATAACTTTCATGAGCAATCATGGCTTCTATATTATGTATTTCTTTGAATTGATAATTCCAATTTAATATTTGCTGTAAGGTTACTGTGCGGTATTGATATGCATAGCTTGTCAGACGACCGCCATTGGTAGCACCATCACCGATTTTGGGATTATCATATTTTTTGTTATTACTTGTACTGTTGTTTAAGTCTCCTTTTACTGTGACAGACAATCCTAACGGTAATGTAATCGTGGCAAAAGCTTGTCCTCCTAATACATTACGAATGCTTTCTTCTTTATTGAACAACATTTCATAAGCGATATTACGGTTGCCCAAATATGGAGAAGTTGTGTCATAAATCTTTTCACCATTTTCATCCAGTTGGTAACTACCATCAGCATTATGCATATACACAGGATACACCGGTGCCATATAGCGAGTAATGTAGAACGGATTGGAATAATAACTACCGGTGGCATTGTCATTATAGTTACGCTTAGTCCACGAACCGGTCAGGTTCACACCTCCTTTAAACCATTTATTCGGTGTAAATGTAGAATTGATACGGCCGGAATAGCGTTCATAATCTGTTGCTTTTACATAACCTTTCTCTTTCAGATAACCAATTGAAGAATATATACTGTATTTTTCACCGGAAGTAGAGGCCGATAAGTTGTAATCTTGACGATGACCATTGCGCTCAATGGCATCTGCCCAATTTAAATCATCATAACCGGATAAGCGAGATGCTGTCAGTTTACCATTGGCATCAAATAATTGATTGTCTGCTGCATTATAGATATTGCGTCCGATGGATTCTGTAATAAGATGTTCAGTCGCATATTGTCCGGCTTCTGTTGCACTCATACCTTTATTAGACATCATGGCATATTTTTTTGCCATCCAAGAAGCTTCCATCCAGCGGTCGGCATCCAAACGGTCATATTCAGGAATACCACGATTATAAATACCCTGATTCATTTGTAGTGTAATGCTTGGTTTGTTGGTAGCATGTCCGCTTTTGGTTGTGATTAGGACAACACCGTTAGCTGCTCGGTTACCATATAAAGCGGCTGATGCAGCATCTTTTAAAATAGACATACTTGCAATGTCATTAGAATTTAGTTCAGCCATATTTCCATCAAAAGGAACACCATCTACCACATAAAGTGGTTCTGAAGCTCCGCTGACTAATGTACCGAAACCACGGATACGGATAGATGGAGCTTTCCCCGGTTCTCCATAGGTGTTGTTAACTTGCACACCCGGTGCGGCTCCTTCTAACGCACCGGTAACACTTGTTGTGATGCGTTTTTCTATTTTTTTATTATCTACAACGGAAATAGAACCTGTTAAAGATTCTTTTTTAGCTGTACCATAAGCGATAACTACAACTTCGTCAAGTGTTTCTGTATCAGGTTTTAAAACAATGTTTATTGTTGGCTTAATAGACACTTCCTGAGATTTCATACCTATAAACGAAATTACCAAAGTCTTTGCAGAACTAAATAATTATTTATTTTACTGATAATCAATACTTTGGTATGATACATCCAAGTATTTCCCCTTCATTTAAAGTACCAAATAAGCAATATTATGAAATATTTTCTACTAATATTCTACCATAAATCAGAGTTCTGATATGCTAAAACAGCTCTGAATAGAACTTATTCTTGCAATATCGTGGGAATTTTATAACTATAATGTACTCAACTTAAAAAGGCCGTGTTATCATAAAACACGACCTTTTATTATATTCAGTAAGCTTTTACATTAATATCCAGGATTCTGTTGCCCTTTCAGTTGTGGATTACTATCCATTTCATCCTTCGGAATAGGCCATACCCAACGATTATCTGTAGCTTCTTTTTCAATATCAGTACCCAAAGCAGGCAAATAATCGTCTCTTTGAGCATCAGATGAGCTACGCTTCATACCAATTTTCCAACGCTTCATGTCAAACAATCTATTGCCTTCGGCAAACAATTCTCGTACGCGTTCATCCTGAATTTCCTGCATCAAAGCTGCGCCATTGTAAACTGTTTCAGTCCATCCTTTGATACGTATCTTTTTTAGTTCATTCAACATCTCTGAAGCTTTATCTTCTTGATTCAACATTGCATAAGCCTCAGCAGCAATCAGATACATTTCAGAAATACGGAAAGCTTTTAACTTATTGACATTATTGGATTTTCCTTCATATAATTCAGGATTACCCGGCCATTTACTACAATAAGTGACCTCAATATCATCACCTACTTGACGGTCAATCAATCCGGTTGTGAAATAAGCATCGTAACGGATGTCATTTTCCTTATCGTACAAATTTAAAACAGACTTAACAGGTAAATAACTAGGGCGAGGCAGTTTGTCAACTATTCCCATAAAAGAACTACCTAAAGCGTTTGAACCGGTTTCTGTCTTTGACATTGCGAACTGCCAGATAGCTTCTGTACCAACATCGTTCAACCACATCTTTTTATACGCATCTCCATCAGATATCAAAGTATAGCGCTTGCTATTGATTAATCCTTGTGCAGCAGCCGCAGCATTTTGATAATCTTCCATTTCCAAATAGACACGTGCCTTCAAAGCTTCAACTACATCTAAAGTAATATATGCAGACTGGGCTTCTCCTTGAATTCCTACTAAGTTGGAAGCCTGTTCCAGATCTTTTACGATAAAATCGAAAGTTTCTTTCAGGCTGCTACGACCGGGATATTTGGAATAATCCGAACTAGGCGCATATTCTGTAACCAAAGGTATTCCATAATCACTTCCGGCAGATGCGGGATCGTAGTTCTTACAATAATGCAAGGCCAATTCAAAATAAGCATAAGCTCTGGAAAAATAAGCTTGTCCTACATAATGATTGATATAAGCTTTATCATTTTCACTTACTTCCGTATCATTTGCCAAGATATTCTGACCGCCCTTTATTAAATGATTGGCATTGGCTATGATGTAATAATTATCGGCCCAACATCCCGAAAATGCTCCATCTGTGATTTCGAAAGCCCAACGATAAAAATATCCATAGGTATTACCATAATCTGCTGTGGCAGTCAATAGTCCGGATTGTACCAACGCATCCATTGAATAAGCATTTTGGACGTATCCTCTCCATTCAGCATGAAGCATATTACTAAAGGCTTGACAGTCCTTTACGGTCAATATTGATTCATCCGTAGGTATTGATGTGCTAGGCATTTCGTCCATATTACATGAAGTGAATGCTGCACAACAGGCTATAATTGATAGTATAATTGATTTCTTCATATTATGCTTTATTTAAATTTAGAATGTTAATTCAGCACCAATCGTAAATTGCTTGGTATTAGGATATTTTCCTAATTGTAAGTTTGAATCTACTTCAGGATCGGCACCCGTATAGTTGGTTACGGTTAATAAATTACGTCCAACGGCAAAAATACGTGCTCCTTTGATGAAACCGGTCTTATGCAACCAATTTTCCGGCAAAGTATAACCGATAGTCAGGTTTTTCAGACGAAGGAAAGAAGCATTCTCAATCAAGTGAGTGTCAAAACGCAATTCAGAATTAGCAGCAGGAATATTGGTCACTTGTCCCGGAGTCGTCCACATATCAAGCATATCCGTTGATTGGTTTAACTGACCTGCAAAATTCGGATTGTTGTAGAAGAAAGCATCATTATTAATAGTATACTTTCCTAATACATAAGAGAAGTCGGCATTAATGCTGAAACCTTTCCAGAAGAATGAAGTACTGAAACCACCGGCCCATGGAGCATAACGTTGCTTTCCTGTAAATACAGCGTTATCTTCAGAATAAGTTTTGGTCTCATTACCGTCTTTATCCAACCAAATCTGCTGTCCGTCTGCCGGGTCTACTCCTACCCAACGAACATAATACAGTTCACCATAAGGCATTCCTACCTGATATTTAATACCGGTATTGGCTACAACATACTCATCACGTCCACCAAACAACTCAGTAATCTGGTTCTTGTTATAGTTAATATTGGCCGAAACACTCCATTGCAGATTTCTACGGTTAATAATATCGTATGAGACTGTAGCTTCAAAACCACGGTTAAACATACTACCGATATTTCCCCAACCGGAACTGTGACCTGTTGTATATGAATAAGGAATAGTCATCAGCATATCTGTGGTTTTCTTATCATAGTATGCCAAGTCGATATCCAAACGATCAAACAAACGTGCACTCAATCCTATATTTATAGTCTTTTGTTTTTCCCAAGTTAAACCATCATTCTGAACAGAAGAAATATAGAATGTTTGATCTCCATTATACTTGCCGGTACCCACTAAGCCCAAAGAAGGATAATAGGGATCACCATCAAATGCAGAGTTACCGGTCGTACCATAGCTGAATTTTACTTTTAGGTCTTTCAGCCAATCAATATCTTCCATGAACGCCTCTTTGGACACATTCCACATGGTACCGACAGAGAAGAAAGAAGCCCAACGATTATCACGTCCAAAAATAGACGAGCCGTCAGTACGGAAAGAAGCGTCAAAGAAATATTTCTCACCAAAATTGTATTCCAAGCGACTAAAATATGAGTTCATCACTTTTTTCTTTTTGCTGGCACTCGGCTGCTTAGGAATAGTACCATTACTCAGCATAGGCAGACGACCATCTGTTATGTTATCCACACTGGCACCAAACGAACTTCCATTATAAATAATAGATTCTTGTCCAACCAATGCCGATATATTATGCATTTCGTTGATACTGAATTTGTATTCGGCTGTATTGGTAAATGTAAATGAAGAATAACGCTGGAAAGATTCGGATGCAGAACCCTTTTGATTATTATAATCAGCGGGCAGACTAACATAACGATATCTGTAATCGAAAGCATCTATTGCCTGTGCCGCACGGATTGTCAGTCCTTTTATTGGTGTTATCTCTTCAAAAGCATTACCATATAGACGTATTTTATTCTTTTCTGTAGGTTGATTTTCCAGCAGATAATACGGATTCCACAATCCAATTTTATCTAAAATATTTTTTCTTTTTCCATAAGAAATAGAACCATCTGCATTTTCTATGATTTCATAAGGAGTTTCATAAGGGATGGCCCATTTACTTAAAGTCGCTACGTTGTACCAACTATTTCCTGTTCCGGCAAAACCGTTAGTTTCAAAATCTTCATAAGACAAACCTAAATTCAATCCAACCCGGAACCAATCTGAAACTTTAGTATCAATATTACTACGTACTGTTTCACGTTTCATTCCTGAAGCCGGTTCAATACCCTCTGCATCATAATGGCTGGCAGAGATAAAATAATTGGTATTGTTGGCTACACCGGTAATACTTGCATCTAATTGATAGGTCGGTGCATTATCTTTAAAAAAGTAGTCATACCAATCTGTAGATATACCGTGTTTCAATGCAAATTCTTTATTAGCTTGAAAAGCTTCATTAGTCTTATAATTGGGATTGACAGTTTCACAGAAATTGAAATATTGCTCTGAGTTCATTAAAGTGATATTTTCTACAGCACGCTGAGAGATACCGTATTGCCCCTTTATGGTAACAGTCGGTTTGACACCTTTACCGCGTTTGGTAGTAATTACTATAACACCATTAGCAGCTCGTGAACCATAAATAGAAGTTGAAGAAGCATCTTTCAAAATAGTCAGATTTTCAATATCATTAGGGTTAATGGCCGAAAATGCACCACTTGAAATAGGAGCACCATCTAATATAAATAAAGGTTCGCTGGAAGAGTTGATAGAACCGATACCACGTAAACGCATAGAGACTCCTTCGCTAGGTTCACCGGAAGAAGTAAAAACTTGTAAGCCGGCAACCTGTCCTTGTAGGGCATCCGCAAAGTTCGCACTTGGTCTATTGGCTATCTTTTCAGATTTTACAGCAGCAACAGAACCAACCATGGAGCCTAACTTCTTGGCACTACCATAAGTACCGGTAACCAATACCTCACTTAATAATTCCGTCATGGGTTTCAAAGTCACTTTTACACTCGGTTTAATAGGCACTTCTTTGTTCTCCATACCTATAAACGAAATAACCAAAGTCTTTGCAGAACTAAAACTATACACAATACATTGATTAATAGTTAATTATCAATATCATCATATGACGCTAACATACATCCAATATGGCTATAGCGCCATAATCGATAGGTAAGTGCTACTATAATTCTACCATAAAATGAAATTGTGTTGATGTTGTTTTACTAAATTAACCTTTATATTATTCGTATATGAAATAAATTTCATTACTTTCACTTCAAATGTATGGTGCGTATGACAGAAACGACTGATGACAGAAACAGGATTTATTTTGCAGTCAAATGACATTTTTTGTCAGAAACGCCTAGACACCTGCCTTATTAACGAAATCAAAACACATGATGATAATTGCATTATAATAAGATTATAATTATCTTTGTGGAAAAGTATGTGACTATGGTAAAAATGAACCCTTTTATAACAAGCGGTTATCGTTCAGAGAAATATTTCTGTGACCGGATAGAAGAAACGCGTTTTCTGACGAAGCAGATCACCAATGGAAACAACGTAGCTCTCATTTCCCCCCGGCGGTTGGGAAAGACAGGACTGATAGAACACTGTTTCCACCAGCCGGAAGTAAAAAACAACTATTACACTTTCCTGATAGACATTTACGCAACCAAGAATCTGCAAGAATTTGTCTTTGAATTCGGTAAGAGCATATTGCAAGGGCTGAAACCCCAAGGGAAGAAGATATGGGAAACATTTCTATCCACTTTATCTTCCCTTCGTACCGGAATCACCTTTGATGAAACGGGCAATCCCAGTTGGAATCTGGAAATGGGCGATATCAAAAACCCTTCAGTAACATTGGACGAAATTTTCAGTTACTTGAAGAAAGCGGACAGAATTTGCCTGATCGCCATAGATGAATTCCAGGTGATAGCCAAATATCCCGAGAAAAACATAGAAGCGACACTAAGGACTTATATACAGCATTGCACCAATGCCTGTTTCATCTATTCGGGTTCTCAGCGGCATATGATGGGAGAAATATTCACCACTCCTTCACGTCCTTTCTATCAAAGTACTACTATTCTGGATTTGAAACCTATAGGAATTGGAAGCTATGCCGCTTTCATTGAACGGCATTTTATAGAGAATGGAAAGAATATCAATAAGGACACCATAGAAGAAGTATATCGGCTGTTTGACGGTACCACTTGGTATATCCAGTTTGTTATGAATTTCCTCTATGCGGATACCATGGAAAAAGAAACCTGTACAGTTGGAAAGATCCAATTGGCATTAGATGAAATTTTATCGCAGATGGATTTTACCTATTCTTCTTTACTCTATCAACTTCCACCCAAGCAAAAGGAGGTGCTGATAGCCATCTGCAAGGAAGGCAGGATAAAGGAAGTCACCTCTTCCAGATTTCTCCACACTTACAAACTGACGGCAAGCAGTGTACAGGGAGCACTGAAAGGATTGCTGGAAAAAGATTTTGTCACTGCTGAATTAGGTGTATACAGCGTTTATGACCGTTTTTTCGAACTCTGGTTGAAGCGGTTGTAAAGAAAATAACAACTCCATTTATTTTCAAATGCGTACTTTATAGGATAGCCTCTCTCTTTTTCTGTGAAGAAAAGGAAGTCTTTGTCCGAGAATTCTGATGGAAAAACTATTAAGGTATCTTTTACACCTACCATATGGAATAAAAATGACTTGATACTTTATGGCTGTTCTACAGTGTACCCCACTGTAGAATTCAAACCAAGGTATCAAGTCATTTTATATAATAGTGTTAATATTCAGGATTTTGTTGTCCTTGCAGATTTACATTAGCATCTATTTCAGCTTGAGGAATAGGCATAACACAACGGTAGTCATTCCAGTTAGGGCTTATTAAGTCTGTATTATTCAAGAAGTGACGGCCTCCTTCTCTTGTTACAGTTCCTCCTACTCGCAAAATATCATTGAGACGATGTCCTTCCAATACTAACTCCTTCCTTCTTTCCCGGTCGATCATTGGCAATGTAGCGACAACATCCGATGCTGTTGGAATAGCCCTTTTAATAATCTTATTCAAATAGCTATTTGCTTTCGCTTGATCTGGACTTGATTTGCGCAAAGCAGCTTCTGCAGCAATCAGATAGATATCAGACAAGCGAATCACTCTGATATTATTAACCGTAGAGGCTCCATTCCTTCCCGGGTATTTATTAATTATACATTTAACTCCTGCAGCATCTTCCTTTAAAAGTCCTAATCTGACATCATTAGGATATTCATTTAGCAGTTCGATAAAGGCATCAGTTGCAGCTATAGCTGCATACCCTTTAGGATCTACCAAATAACCAAAGAGTTCACGATTACCGGAAGACAAATCTGAAACATGCAAATCGAGTATGGATTCTGAGGTATATTCATTAGACCAAGCAGCAAGATAGTCTGCGTTTTGAATCAGTTTATAAGGACTTTCTTTTATAATCGTTTCAGCACAATTGAACGCTGCGTCATAATTGCCTTTATACAAATAAACCCTAGCCTGCAATCCTAGTACTGCCCATTTATTAAAATGCCCATCGTTGACTTTATCAGAAACCAATCCTAAAGCTGTTGTTAAATCTTTCTCTATTGCTTCATAGCCTTCGGCAACCGTGTTTCTGGCAGGCATGTCGTTGGCCGTCAAGACCTTTTCTACAATAGGTGCTCCTAAAGAAGCTCCTTTGTCTTTTTGATAAGGATAACCGTATACTATATTAAGGTTAAAATTACACAATGCTCTGACTGCAAGAGCTTCTCCTTTTGCATTGTCTAATTGAGGAGAAGCCGTGATTTTACCCGATTCTATAGCTTGCAGAAGAACATTTACCCGATTAATGACCTGATAGGGTATTTTCCAAAGACCTGTCGGCGCATTATTCTGACGATACATGAATTTGTAAAAATTTTCAGTTCTTTTGCTTGGAGTCGAAGTTTGTACATCTTCACCTCCTACTTCTGCTCTTGATATGAAATCGGCACCGTAATATTCGCTAGACAGTAAACCTGAATATACACCATTTAGAGCAGAACCTACATCTTCAATATTGTTAATAGATTCATCGGAAGGCAGTGCGTTAGAAGGCATCTGATCCAGATAGCCATCACATGAAGACAATCCTATAGAAATGGATGCTGCTATGAATAAGAATTTTAAACTATTATGTTTCATAATTATTTCTGTGTTTATAGGTTATAGTGATAGTTCCAGACCGAAACTGACACTTTTCATTGCCGGAAATGCAAAATTTACATTACCATTAATAGGTTGTTCCGGATCCACATTGTCATAAGATTGGAATGTCAGCAAATTGCTGCCTGAAACAAACACGCGCAAATTATTTATGTTTAAGGGGTTGAGCCATTGTTTGGGCAAAGAATAAGAAAGTGAAACCGATTTTAAACGGAGATAATTATTGGTGTGCATGTGACGGTCGCTTGAATAGCGGGCGTATGTATAGTTATTTATACGACGCGGAACATCTGTAATATCTCCCGGTTTTTGCCATCTGTTTAACTGCTGTTTGCCTATTGCATAATAAGCGTTTTCGCCATCAGTATCTGTATACGTTAAGCAAGCGTCATCCAATAATTTTCCTCCTAGAGAGAAGGAGAACAGGGCGTTGAATTCCAGTCCCTTCCATGAAAGGCTATTTCTCCATCCGCCGGTTAATTTGGGGTCAGGAGTGCCAATAATAATACGTTGAGCCTCTCCCGGGTTCTTTGTTAATTCTTTATTCAGAGAGCCGTCTTTATTTTGGGTGTTCAGTACCCATTGTTCTTCACCTGTCTGAGGATCAACGCCTGCCCATTCTCTGGCCCACCATGAATAATAGGATTCTCCCTCACGTAAGATGCTTGAACCACTAATAATGTCTTTGCCATCATATAATTTATCAATTTTATTCTTATTGTGTGACAAGGCTAGACCGGTAGTCCACTGAATAGCCGAGTGCTTGAAAATATCATAACTAATGTCAATCTCAACGCCACGGTTAATCATGGAGCCTACGTTTTTTAACGCAGAAGTGAAACCCACTGTCATTGAAGTTGGAACATCTTGAAGCAAATCTGTAGTTAAGCGATTGTAATAGTCAAATGAAAAACTCAAACGCTCAAAGAGGCGAGTGTCAAAACCTACGTTGAAGTTCTTGTTTCTTTCCCATGCAAGATCGGGGTTAGGAATTGTACCTGGTGCAATACCCGGTTTGTCCTGATAGTCATAACCCGTACTCATTAAACTCAGGTGACTATAAAGTTTGCTTGGTAATGTACCGTTAATACCATAAGAAACTCTTAATTTTAAGTCATTGATCCAAGGTAATCCCTGCATAAAATTCTCACTGCTGATTCTCCACGCACCAGAAACTGACCAGAAATTTCCCCAACGCTTATTTATCCCTAAGCGAGAGCTCCCGTCACGACGGTAGTTGGCGGAAATATAATATTTTCCGGCATAATCATAATTGAAACGTGACAAAACAGATAATAATCTGTCTCTAGAGTATCCCGATGAAGCAGTCATGGGAGTAGAAGAGTTCTCCAGTTCAGGTAGTAAGTCTGTGGAATATCCTTTTCCGACAGCTTCTACATAAGTTTCTTTTTTATCATCAACATCCCATCCTATAAGTACATCTACATTATGCTTTTCATTAATAGTTGTTATGTAGTTTAAAACAGTTGAGGAGTAAATATTGTGATTTTGATAGGGTATCTTAATCATTAATCCTTGATGTAAGTTACCGTTGTGTGAAGCTTTTGGCCAGTGTGTGGTAGCTTCATTCATGATATAGTCGTAACTCAATGTTTGTTTCAGGATAAGCCCTTTTATAATTTCATAAGACGCCCATAAAGAATTGGAACTTCTGAATACGCTTGACAAACTTTTGTCTAGATTCATGTCTTTTACCGGATTGGCAACGCCTAAATTGGCAATAGGGAATCCTTCATAAAAACTTCCGTCCTCGTTATAGATTGGTATATTAGGAATAGCATACCAACGTGTAACAAAGTAGGGATTGCCATAAGCGTATCCCTCTGAAACCTGAGAGCTGCTTTGTTTAGACATGGAAATATTAACTCCCATTTTTATTTTGCCATCATTGGATTTGTGGCTTACATTGGCACGACCGAAGAAGCCTTTCATCCATGATGATTCTACCATGCCCTTTTCGTTCTTATAAGCTAAAGAAGCATAGAAGTTTGTATTTTCATTACCTCCTTGAGCTGCAAACTCATAGTTCTCCATTGAGCCGTTACTTTTAAACAGGGCTGATTCCCAATCGGAATAGCGGTCTAGTTTAGGCGCCCACACATCTACATTTTGTTGAGCGTACTGCTTGGCTTGGACCTCATCGTAATCTTTATATAGTATACCCTCATTGTAAAAGGCTTCATAAGTCAACTCCCTTTGTTGGTCACCGTTAACAGTCTCGCGGTTTTTGGTAGCCCAATCGGTTATGCCCCAATTAGCTTTGAAACTTATGGTTGTTTTTCCTTCTTGTCCTTTTTTGGTAGTAATCAGGACAACTCCATTTGCAGCTCGGGAGCCATAGAGTGATGCCGCTGCTGCATCTTTTAAAATGGTTATGTTTTCAATATCACTGGGATTCAAAGAAGACATAATATTAAAAGATTTAGTATCTCCGCTCACTCCTGAAACAGCAACGTCTCCAGATACTACGGGAATTCCGTCAATGACATATAGAGGTTCATTTCCGGCATTCATGGAGCCTGTACCGCGCAAACGGATAGAAAGTGCTGCACCGGGTTGTCCACTATTGCTGTTTACCGTAACACCCGGAGCAGAACCTTGCAAGACTTCTTCAAACGAATTAATCGGAATATCCTTCAATATTTTTTTTGCTGAAATTGTTGAGGCTGCCCCGGTAAATGAAGCTTTTTTAGCTGTACCGTATGCCACAACCATCACCTCATCAAGTACTTCTGCATCAGCTTTTAAAAATATCTGCAAGTTTGCCTTTATTGCTACTTCCTGAGTTGCCATACCTATAAACGAAATAACCAAAGTCTTTGCAGAACTAAATACATATGTATAGCATTGATAATTAACGTATTAATAACTATGTCGCATTATGCATATATCCACTGAATACTGCTGTAGTATTATAATTAATAAACAATTCCTACTTTAATTCTACCATGAAATAAGATTGTATTGGTAGTGTTTAACTAAATCAGTTTACACTATTCTGTAGGTATATGGATCAGATTGTTTAAGTTCTATATCAACAATTTGTTTCCTACAGTCATAACATATATGTGTAAGCTTATGCATACGTACGTCAGTGTGGCCCGATGCGTACGTACGTGTAGGCTTACGCATATATATGTGTAGGCTGATGCCACCGTATGTGCAGCCCGATGCGTACGTACACATTTTAAAATAGGCAGCTCACACTGCATATTGCAGAAAGACCTTGATGTTTTTAAAAAACTTCAAAGTCTTTTTCGAACATAGCAAGGTCTTTTTTAAAAAGCTCGGTATGTTTTTCCTGTAAAGGCAGATTGTACCCCTTCACCAAGTCAATCATTTTTTCTTTTCCATTCATCCTTACATCTTTACCAAAACATGCAGATAATCAATTGGTTAATAATGATAGAACCCCTCTCATTCTTGTTTCAGTCACTCTTTCCAAGTCCCTTCAAAGCTGTCCACAGCGATTCCAAACTTAACGAATGAAAGGAGAATGAAAGGATGACGATGAGATGTTCATTCACCACTGACTATCCATCAACAGAACATTTTAACGACTGATGAAAGGAGGAAGGAAGAAACGTATTTTTCACTTGTAGGACAAAAAACAGTTGTTTTTATGGTTTCAGTCATCACATGGCAAACCATTTACTTAAATGGAATTATCCATTCCTTTGACCTTGCCAAGGCAAACATGCATGTTGCAGAAGAAAAATCTGTCACACATAAAACTCAAAATACTCGAAGAGCTTTTCTTTGTGTGACAGATAAAAGAGATAATTGTTCTACTTATTTTCTACCTGATACCAGGTGTATAATTAATATGTCAGCAATATTTAATCTTTTCCTTTCTGACACTTTTTTAAATCACGGACAATAGTACTGCCCATAACTTCACCATAAATCTGCGTTGTAGTCAGATTTTTATGTCCCAATAGCTTCTGTACAGTTGTTATATTGGCTCCCTTATATATTAATAAGTTAGCATTGGTGTGCCGGGCTGTATGAAATGAAAAATGCTTGTCTATATTTGCCAATTTACCTATACGAATTAATTCTTTGTTAATATTGGAATTACTTTTCAGTGAAAAAAAAGTATTCCACTTGTTTTGATACTTGGTAAGTATGTTCAAAGCTTTTCCGCCAAATAGCAGATTTAAAGGAAGCTTAACCTCAATGCCTGTTTTTACAGAATTGAATATCAGCCACAATTCTCTGTCTATTTTAACAATATTCTTCTCTGTTAAATTGGTAAAATCCGAATAACGTAATCCTGTATAACAGCAGAATAAGAATGCATCCAATGTATGTTGGAAATGCATATTCCGATTTATCAAAGATAATTCTTCCAATCTTTTCATTTCATCAGGCAAAAGAAATACATGTTTTCCCTCTTTCATTTTAATTTTATATCTTCTGAAAGCATAATCATTTAA
>CDYG01006972.1_pt1 | contig 45335 bp, 37 predicted proteins | sample 554931 | NCBI WGS metagenome assembly CDYG01 (sample SAMEA3182055, study PRJEB8094) | gut metagenome | biome: human; feature: gut; material: Stool; isolation source: human stools | place: Canada | collected 2012-11-13
CTCCTCGACTCTGCCGAGTTGCTAGTCCTTCCCGCGACCGGGCGGACAGTGGACTTTCACCACACAATCACACGTGCGCTGCCGGGCGCACCAAACGAACGGCCGCCGAATGCAAACACATTCGACGGCCGCAAATCATGAAAGTTGTGAAGCAAATATTACGAAATGCTTCCACCCAACTAATTCACTTCTTCATCCTTCTTGCGAGGCCAGCAGACGATGCCGCGGGTGGCCGGCAGCACAGACGGATCAAACTCGGGGTTCTCCACCCCTTCCGAGCGCTGCTTGAAATAGTCCTTCATTGCCGCAAACGCATAGCGGCCAAGGAGAGCGATGGCTGCGAGGTTGAGCATCGCCATCAAGGCCATAAAGAGATCGGCCAGATTCCAAACAATATTGAGACTCGCGACGCTGCCGAAATACACCATCACCAGCACGCAGCCGCGGAAAATCCAGCTGGCTATCGGCCGACGGCTGATAAAGTCCATGTTCACCTCGCCGTAAAAGTAGTTGCCGATGATCGAACTGAAAGCAAAGAAGAGAACGATCACCGTCATAAAGGTGTTGGTCCAAGCGCCGAGCTGCCCCGTAAGTACATGCTGGGTGAGTTCGATCCCAGTGAGCTGAGCGCCGTGCCAATCCGGCGAGAGGAGAACAATCATGGCCGAGGCCGTGCAGACGAACATGGTGTCGACAAAGACGCCCAAGGCCTGCACCAAACCCTGTTTGACGGGGTGGGACGCATCCGCCGTCGCCGCAGCATTAGGCACGGAACCCATACCGGCTTCGTTGGAAAAGAGACCGCGCTTAATACCCGTCATGAGCGCCATGCCGAAAGCAGCCCCGGTTACTGCGTCCACACCGAAAGCACTCTTGACGATCAAGAGCAGAACTTCCGGAACGAGCGTGATATTCATCACGGTGACCACCGCAGCAAGGAGCAGGTAAGCCCCTGCCATCAGCGGCACCATCCATCCCACCACTCGTGCGATGCGGTTCAAGCCGCCGAAAATCACCAGCCCCGTCAGAACTGCGATCCCTAACCCTGTCCAAGCCGGATCCACATCGAAGGATGCCTTGAGCGAGAGCGCCATCGTGTTGGCCTGCACTGAATTAAAAATGAGGCCGTAAGTGACGGATATCAGCACGGCAAAGAGCCAGGCGCCCCACCGAGAGCCCAGAGCATTCCCGATGTAGTAAGCCGGACCGCCCACGAAGCCGCCGCCGCGGCGCGGAACTTTGTAGATCTGAGCAAGCGTCGACTCCACAAACCCCGTTGCCGCGCCTAAGAGCGCTATGACCCACATCCAGAAGACGGCACCAGGACCGCCGACCACAACGGCAATGGCAATGCCCGCAATATTGCCCACGCCGACACGCGACGCCGTGGAAACGCAGAAGGCCTGAAAGGTAGAGATATGCCCTTTCTTTGTCTTGGCTGTTGCGCCCTCCGCAACAAGACGCACCATCTCGCGCAGATGGCGGATCTGCACAAAACCTGTGCGGAAAGAAAACCAAAGTCCCAATCCCACCAGCATGACGATCAGGACGTATGACCAGAGGACATTATTGACGGCAGAGACGAGCGTGTTGAGAAGTTCCACGGCGAGGATGTTCCTTATCGAATCATTTTTGTTGTTTTCAGCACCTTATCGGGCGCCTCGAACGGAATCGGTCATATTAACAAAACGACCTGGCCGCCGTCCGTCTTTGACCTTTTCCTTATGGTTTTTGATCCTGCCTATTTCGGATCCTCACCTTATCTGAGAGCCGATTCAGCCGTGTTTGCATAATTAGGGTTTGTACTAATAAATTTCAAATCCTGTAAATCAGTGTCTTAAGGACTAGTTCTTTTGTATAACATTGTATTCGCCTAGGACGTGAATTCACCTGCCGCTATTCGTTTATAGAATGTCGTCATTCTTTCCTGCGGGGAAGATTTTCTGCCGCGGTCTGCCGGGCTCTAAGCACCCGGCGACGCGTCCTTCCGAGAGGAAAGCCGGAAGGTTGTAAGCCTTCTCCTATTATTGGGGGAAGGCTTCCTTTTTGATCGGAATAGGACACAAAACCGCTGCAGCTCCAAAAGAGGTGCAGCGGTCTGAGAAGGCTTAAAGTCAGCCGACGAACGGGAACGGTTTAGAAGCCCGTACCGATCTGGAATTGGAAGCGCTGAGTATCGTCGCCTTCCTTGTCATTGAGCGGGAACGCAATGGAGAACTTGAGCGGGCCCAAGGGCGAAATCCAGGCAATGCCGAAGCCCGTCGAATAGCGCAGATCAGCAAAGTCGATCTTCTGACGAGTGTAGTTGCCGTGCTGATCACCTTCGTAACCCCACGCGTAGCCGGCATCCAGGAAGCCGAAGATTCGCAGCGTGCGGTCGCCGCCCGGGAGCGGAGCAAGGATTTCGATATTGCCGGTAATCATGCGGTCACCGCCAAGATTGTCGCCGTCCGAATTGGCCGAATAATCCTTCGGACCGAGCGTGCCCGAATCATAGCCGCGCACCGAGCCGATGCCGCCCACGTAGAAGTTTTTGAAGAAGGGGAACTGATCCGTACTGCCGTAGACGTCGCCCCAGCCGACCTCGCCGTTAAGAGCCAAAGTCCAGGTACGCGAGAGCGGAATGTAGTGCTGGTACTGGTAAGTGGCTTTGTAGTACTGAATGTCAAGACCGGGGAGCCCTAATTCACCGGACAGGCGCTGATAGACGCCGCGGGTCGGCGCGAGCGAATTGTCGCGGCTGTCGCGGGACCAGCCGAGCGTGAGCGCCACACTCACCGGATTATCACCAAACTTCTCAACGTAGTTTTGATATCGCCGCGGCGATCTGGGATTCGCATCAACGTGCGTCGACTCCACGCGGGTACCGAGGAACACGCGGTCGAGTTCAGTGAAAGGAATGCCCCAAGACACGCCCGCACCGCGGGTTTCATACTTCACATCGGCAACGTCGAGCTCTTCCAAGTCGACCTTGCGGTCATAGAGGTCATAAGTGCGGCTGATGCCTTCGGGCGTCACATAGGGTTCCGTCACGGAGAGCGCATACGTGCGCTGCGACTTAGACGTATTGACGTCGACCGACACCGAATTGCCGGTGCCGAAAACGTTGTTCTGCGCGAAGCCTGCCGACAAAATGATGCCTTCAGACGTGGAGTAGCCGGCGCCGAGCGAAATGGAGCCAGTCGGACGCTCCTTCACATTCACTTCAAGGTCGACCTGATCGCGCGTGCCCGGCACAGGCTTGGGTTCTGCAGTCACACTCTCGAAGTAGCCGAGACGGTCAATACGGTCGCGCGAGAGCTTGACTTTGTCGCTGTCGAACCAGGCGGATTCGTACTGACGGACTTCACGGCGGATGACTTCGTCATGCGTGCGGTTATTGCCGGTGATATTCACGCGGCGGACATAAGCGCGGCGTCCCGGATCGATCGTATAAACGATATCGACCGTACGGTCTTCCGCATTGGAAATCGGATTGGCGTTGGCTGACGCAAAGGCATAACCGAGCGTTGAAAGCTTATCGGTCAGCGCGGTGGAAACGTCTTTCACCGCCTGCGCGTTGTAGACCTCACCCGCCTTGAGCGTGACGAGCGCGTTGAGCTGATCATCGAGCCCGAGCAGATCGCCCTGAAGCTTAGCGCTGCGGATCGTGTACTTTTCGCCTTCCGTCAGGTTGATCGTAATGTAAACGTTTGACTTATCCGGCGCCACCGACACCTGCACGGAATCGATCTTGAAGTCCAGATAGCCCTGATTCATGTAGAACGAGCGGATGGTTTCAAGGTCGGCGGCGAGTTTTTCGCGCGAGTAGAGGTCGCGCTTGGTGTACCAAGAAAACCAGTTCGGCGTTCCGAGCTGCATCAGATCGAGCAGATCATCCGAATCGTAAAGGTGGTTGCCGGTAATGCGGATCGAAGCAATGGACGAGGCACTGCCTTCGTCAACATTGACCGTAATGCGCACGCGGTTGCGTTCAAGCGGCGTCACCGTCGTTTTGACAGAAGCCCCGTAATAGCCTCGGGCGAGGTACTGACGGCGCAGTTCCTGATCGGCGCGGGTGAGCGTCGCATTGTCGAAAATGCGGCCTTCGGCAAGCCCCACGTCACGAAGACTCTTTTCGACCGCTTCCTTGTCAAACGCCTTAATGCCGTGCGTTTCAATGGTTGCTACGGCCGGACGCTCCATCACGTGAACAACCACAACATCGCCGTCCTGAGTGAGCGACACATCGCGGAAAAGTCCGGACTGATAAAGGGAACGAATGGCGCGGACACCCTTTTCGGCCGTGTATTCATCACCGGCGCGGAAAGGAAGATGCGAAAAGACCGTACCGGGCTCCGTACGCGTGAGACCCTCGACGCGGATGTCGGAAATCGTGAACGCCGAAGCAGAGCCGGCAAGTACGAATGCGGCGGCAAGCGCGGCCGTCAGGCGGGTAATAGTGGGGAGCTGCAAGACGATTTCTCTCTCAACACTGAATTCTGTATCCGGCCGCTTGGGAGCACGGCTCCCCGGGCGCATCAACGACAAAAGCGTCAGCCGGCAGCGCCCGAAAAAAATTGTTGTAAGGTTAGCACAAGGAACGGACCGTTCGAGCCGCCGCGGCGTGCTGAAAACCTCCGAAACGCTTCTCCGTTTGCGCGGCCCATTCATCCGCCGAGTCGGCCGATATCATTCATAGTCACGTAAACAGCTAGAAGCAGAAGGAGCGCCATGCTGACGGCACCGAGTTTTTCCTTCAGTCCTCTGGCAAGACTCCGTCCCATCAGGCCCTCAATGCCCAAAATGACGAGCTGTCCGCCGTCCAAAGCCGGAATCGGAATGAGGTTCATGAAACCGATGGCGATCGAAATAAGTGCTACAAATTCCAAAAAGGCGCTGACGCCCGCCGTCAGTGCGCTGCCGGCCATGCCGGCAATGCCGACAGGCCCCGAGAGATTCTCGGTGCTCACCTCACCCTTAGCCATGCCCCCAACGGCCGCCGCTTGGAAACGCGTGAGCCCAACCACCTTGTCAAACGCAGTTTCAAGCGACTGCAGCGGCGTGAGACGAACGGTCACAAACTCAATGCCGGGTCCGAAACGCAGTTCTGCACGGCCGACCGCAGACTGAGTCTTCTCGTCGAGGATACGCTTTGGCACGAGCGAAATCTCAACCGGCGTTCCGGCACGATTGACTGAAAGCTGAACTGTTTTTTCGGGCGACGTTCGGATAGCGGCTGCAAATCCCTGCATGTCGGCGCGGCTGCCGTTGATCTTTTCAACGACGTCGCCCGACTTGAGGCCCGCATCGGCGGCGGGTCCGTCAGCCTCAACCTTGAGAATTGTGACGCCGCGGCCGGCGAGGAGAAACCCCAGCTTCTGCAGCACAAACCCATTGGTCTTGGCCGCCTCGTCGAGCGACAAACCTGACAAATCAAAGTGCCGCACATAGGATTCGCCTGTCTTTGCCCGCGAGAACGTTACCGGCACATCAGCCTTACCTGTATGCTCGAGAAGCGCGGAATTGAAGTCCATGACGCCCACGATGCGTCGGCCGTCGACCGCCGTCACCAGATCCATCGTGCCCACCCCCTGCGTTTGGGCCTGCGAGGCCGGTGCCGGCTCCACATAAGGCGCAATGTCCCGCACGCCGATAGCACCCGAGGCGGTAAACAGCATGACGGCCAGCACGAAATTCATGAGCGGCCCTGCCGTCACAACGATCGCCTTTTTCCAGCGCGGCCCTGAATCAAACAACACGCCGGTCGGCTCGCGGCCCTGCTCGCGAAGCTCATCAGCCTCTTCAAAGGCCACATACCCGCCGATCGGCAGCAGCGACACGGCAAACTCCGTATCCCAGGCACGCCGACGCCAAAGGACGCGGCCCATGCCGATTGAAAAGCGCTTGACACCGAAGCCGAGCCACTTGGCGGCCAAATAGTGACCGCCCTCGTGAATCATGACCACGATGCCGATGGTGAGAAGAAAGCCCACAAGGCTCAGGAGTACAGAAAGCGTCATTCGGATGGCTGGCTACGACTAAAAAGGAAGTAACAAAAAACTCAGTTAAAGAATTCGGAGGCCGACAGTATTTCAGCGGCACGTGCGCGCGCTTCTACATCAATTGCAAAAATTTCTTCAACGGACTGCGGCGCCGGCGCGCTGAAGCGCTCTGTCGTCATCTCAACCAGTTTCATGATGCCCGTGAATGAAATTCTTTCATCAAGAAATGCCGCGACCGCAACTTCATTGGCCGCATTCATCACAATAGAGGATCCGTCGCGACGGCGAAGTGTTTCTCGGGCAAGTTCCAGGAGCGGAAATGTTTCAAGATCCGGCGCCTCAAAAGTGAGTCTCCCGACACGCGTTAAGTCGAGAGCACCCACGCCGGAACTCACGCGCTGCGGCCACGACAGTGCCGCAGCAATGGGCGTGCGCATGTCCGGGTCGCCTAACTCCGCCATCACCGCTCCGTCCTCAAAGGCCACCATCGAGTGGATCACCGATTCCGGATGCACCACAACGTCAATGCGGTCTTCGGGAAAGTCAAAGAGCCACGAAGCTTCAATCACCTCAAGTCCCTTATTCATCAGGGTCGCGCTGTCAACACTGATCTTGCGGCCCATGCTCCATTTCGGATGTTTGACCGCCATGGCAGGCGTGATGCCTTCGAGCGTCTTTCGCCCGCGAAACGGGCCGCCCGAAGCGGTAAGAATGATCCTTGCGCGGCTGCGCGCATTGGGGTCAGCTGCCGCAAGGCACTGAAAAACCGCACTGTGTTCGCTGTCAACCGGAAAGAGCTCTGCGCCGCACTCGGCAACCGTCTTCATGAGCAGCGCCCCGCCGCAGACCACGCTTTCCTTATTGGCAAGCATCAGCCGTTTGCCCGTACGAGCAGCCGCAAAGGTGGGCGCCACCCCGGCAGCACCCACAATCGCCTGCAGTACGGCATCCGTCTCCGGATCCGCAGCGAGCGCTTCAACGGCATCTGAGCCGGCGAGCGCCTCGACGTCATGGCAGCCCGCCGCATCCAATGCTGCCCGCAGCGCTCCCTGCTTTGCAGGATCAGCGACAGCAGCCTGCTTCGCATGGGTAGCCCGAACCGCTTCAACGAGTTCAGGAATGCGGCTGCCGCCGGCAACGCTTTTCACACGCCAGCGTTCAGGGTGACGGCGGATGACGTCGACGGCCGAACGGCCGATCGAACCGGTAGCGCCAAGAAGCGAAATGGTCTGCATCGTTTTCTTTTTGTTGTGAGTTTGTGTGGAAGACGTATTTTCCGTCTTCTGCGGAAAGCCGGGTGATTTTAGGGCTGTTTTCGCGTGAGGCGAATGAGTGCAATTTCAGAGGCCGCGCCCAAACGAATCGGAAAGCCGTTCCACAGCCCCGTGCCGGGATGCACATACATCAGCGCACCGCTACGGCGGTAAAAGCCCCGCACGAAGCCGCCGTTGATAATCGCCACAGCCTCATCCATTCCCCAAATCTGCCCGCCGTGAGTGTGTCCCGAGAGCTGGAGCGCAAAAGAGGCTTGGGCGCAGTACTTGGGGAAGAATTTCGGCTGATGGGCCATCAAAATGCGCAGCGCCTCTCTAGATGCCGGAGCTCCGGCAAAGGTTTTTTCAAGATTCGGCATTTCACGCCCGAAACGCGCAGCCATCGGGTCGCAAAGCCCTGCCAAACAGAGTTGGGCAGATTTGCCTTCTGGGTTCTTCACCTCCAGAACGGTATGGGCATTACGCAGAACGCGTATGCCGAGCGCCTCGATTTTGCGCATCCAGGCTTCATAGTCACCGTAGTGCTCATGATTGCCCTCGCATCCCCAGACGCCGTATTCGGCGCGCAGATCCGCAAAGGGCGCCACATCTCTTTCTCGGCGCTCAACGGTTCCGTCAACGAAGTCTCCGGTAATCAGAATCAGTTTGGGGCGCAGTGCATTCACACGCTCCACAACGGCCCGGCTCCAAGGCTCCGTGAGAAGCGCCGAGGCATGAAGGTCGGAAAGCTGGACGAACTCGAAGCCTTCGAGCGCCGGAGGCAGATTCTCAATTTCGGCGGTATGACGACGAACCTCGGGCGCACTGACTCCCTCAGAAACGCCCGCCGCAGCCAAACCCGCAGCTGCCGCAGCAATGCCAAGCGCGGTGCGGCGGTCTTTCTGCACGACGTAATGCATCTTTTCTCCGGACCGTCCGGCCAGTACGCTGAGCAAAATCAGCACTTCGCGCACGGCCGTCAGGCCGCAGAGGAAAAGCAGTACCGCTTCGCCCGAATTCCCCGCAATGAGAAACCAGCGAGGCGCCTCCGGAGAAAGCAGGCCGCCGAAGAAAAAGACGGTGACGGTCGAAAACGATGCGGTTACGACCACAAGCAGCGCCAGAGCAGCTTTGAATCGGCGCGGCAGATCCAGCGGCAGCACGAACCGCCACAGAACCCAAAGGGCCATGATGAGATGAAAGACGGCAAATCGCATGAGTAGCGTCTAGAGGCTTAAGAGTCTGATCAAATAGGAAAATCAAGCCGATTTTAACGGCTCTGGATCCTCCTGAGCCGCCATTCAGGCTCCGCCGAAAGGAGTGAGTCGGCAAACGAATGCAACCGAATACTCGGCTCTGCGGCTTCAAACCGCTTCTTCCTCAAGCCGCTCAAAAAGCGCTTCACCCGCCGTAGCACGGGCCAGTCCTGACTCCAGTCCCTCCACTTCGGGCTCCGGAACGAGGATTTCATAAGATGCATCGAACCGATAGTCCGACGTTACGATTTGTCCTCGAGCCGCTCGAAGGAGATTCTGGAAAATGCCGTCATGGGCCGTATCCATCGAAACTAAACAGCGTATGAGGACTTCTCGAGCCCGGGTCGGCACCTTTTCTAAACCGAGCTGTGCTGAACCCTGATAAGCACGGACCAATCCGCCGGTACCGAGCAAAATGCCGCCGAAGTAGCGCGTTACCACCACCACGACTTCGCCGATGCCGCTATGGAGCACAGCAGTGAGCATCGGCCGGCCGGCCGTCCCCTTGGGTTCGCCGTCGTCACTGGCGCCCACCTGCGCCGTTGAACCGGGTTCGCCGGCATTAAAGGCCCAGCAGTTGTGGGTTGCCTGACTGTGCTCTTCACGAATCTTTTCAATGAACGCGTGAGCAGCCTCAGGCGACGCCGCACGGCCCACCGTGACGATGAAGCGGGAACGCTTCACCGTCTCCTCTTCGCGAAAGAAGCCCCCGGACGGCAGATCGGGAACGAGATAGCCCTCGGTCATCGGCCGTCAGGTCAGAAAAGAAGAATGGCGAGCATGATCCAAGTCGCCGCCGGAAGCACCGGCAGGCTCGCATCCATGCGGTCGAAGAAGCCGCCGTGGCCCGGCAGCATGTGCGACGAATCCTTGATGCCCGCCAGACGCTTGAGCATCGATTCCCAGAGATCGCCTGCGATGGAAAGCGCAATCAGACCGGCGAGCACAATCAGTCCCCAGACAAAACCCGCGTGCTCAAAGACGAAGTTTGTGAAGACATTCTTCTGGTCGCAGAACCACCACGTCAGGATGAAGAAAATGATGACGATCACGTAGGCGCCGATCGCGCCTTCCCAGGTCTTGTTGGGCGAAATCGCCGGACACATCTTATGCTTGCCCCAGGCGCGGCCGCAGAAATAAGCGCAGATGTCTGCTCCCCACACGATGAGGAAGACCGACAAAACCAATACCCAGCTGCCGGCTTCATAGAGCCAAAGAAGCGACAAATAAGCCGACGGCACAAAGATCACCGCCGTCGTCAGGCAGGTGAGCACGTTCACCTTGAAGCCGTTATAGCGGTGGAAGAGTTCCGCAAAGAAGATCACGCCCCAGGCCACCATCACGCCGCCGTTCACGATGAAGAGGAACCAGTCCATCTTCGGGAGCGCCTGCGCCCAATAGAGCGAAAACTGCGAAATCATTTCGATCGCTGCAATGAGCGCAGCCGGCACTGGACCCAAGTTTCCAATGCGGAGCCACTCATAGAGCACCAGCCCGAAGCAGATGGCCATCACCCCGGCAAAAGCCAGCGGACCGGCCCAGATGGCGAACCACAAAATCAGGAGCAGTACAACTGCAGTGGCAACGCGAAGCTTCAGCATGGATGTTCTCTTTGGAGCAGGAGGTGATTATTGTTGTTGGGATCTAAACGACATGCCGGCTGACGTCCGTTCATCAGGACGCAGCACTTCAAAGCCGTTGGCTCGCATTTTAGACTGAGCTTGCCGCATTCTGGCTTAAGAGAAGCCTGCGTGAAGTATCCGGACCTTGCTTGAGGCAGTCTGAGCAGATGAAAAAGCCGCTGTCGGCTCAGCCGATCAGACAAACAGATTTGCCTCTGAATAAAGAACCGCCTTGCCGGCAAGTTTGACCCGGTCTCCGACTCTGCGGCAGTAGAGCGTTCCGCCGCGCTTTGAAGCCTGCCGCGCAATCAAATCCGTCTTGCGGAGCTTATCGGCCCAGAGCGGCACAATATGACAGTGACCGGAGCCGCATACCGGATCTTCGGCAACATTGAGTTTCGGCGCAAATGTCCGGCTGACGCAGTCATACTGACTGCCGCGCGCGGTGATGTGGGTGAGCAGGCCGTCGAGCCCGAGGAGCAGTTCCGGATTCGGCGCCGCATCGCAGACCTGACGCTCATCCCCAAAAACACAAACCAAATCCCGACCCATCCAAGCCTCAAGCGGCCGAACACCGAGCGCAGCCGTCATTGCTTCGGTGACAGGAACGGATGAAAGCGCATAAGCCGGAAAATCCATTTCGAAGCGGTCGCCGGAACGCTTGACGTTCAAACCGCCGCTTTTCGTTTGAAATGAAATTTCGCCGGCATTGGGTTCATAAAAGCGCATCAGCACATAAGCCGTTGCCAGCGTGGCATGCCCGCAGAGATCAATTTCACCGCCCGGCGTAAACCAGCGCAGACCATAAGATCCGGCATTCTTTACGGCAAAGGCTGTTTCCGAAAGGTTGTTTTCGACGGCAATCAGCTGCATCAGCTCGTCCGAGAGCCAAGTGTGCAATACGCAGACCGCCGCGGGATTGCCTTCAAATAAATGGTCTGCAAAAGCATCGACAACGTAGCACTTCATCGGGAAACTCCGCCTTGGAAAGGCTTGAAATGCGCTTCAGCCGGCTTTTCTCAATTGCTCGCTCGTCATGCCAAAGCGCCGTTCGCGTCCAACATACCACGCCAGAGCATCGTCGAATGCTTCGCCGTCAAAATCCGGCCAGAGCGTATCGGTAAAGTAAAACTCTGCATAAGCCGCCTGCCAAAGAAGGAAGTTGGAGATGCGGCGCTCACCGCCCGTGCGCACGAGCAGATCCACTTCGCCCAGCTCCGCGGCGCAAAGCCTTTTTTCCACGCCCTCCATCGTCAGCTCACCCTCGGCTGCAGCGGCCTGAGCAGCCTGCAGCATGTCCCAGCGGCCGCCGTAATTGGCGGCGATAACGAGCGTCATTTTGCTGCCGGCAGCCGTTGCGGCTTCCGCCGCATCAATGGTTTCATTGAGCGCAGAGCTAAAGCCTGTACGGTCGCCAATTACGCGCAGACGAACGCCGGCCTCTGACAAAGGTTTGCGCCAGCGCTCCAGTCCGAGGGCAAAAAGCTTCATGAGCGCAGTCACTTCCGCAGCCGGCCGACGCCAGTTTTCGCTTGAAAAAGCAAAAACAGTCAAAGTCTTCACCCCGCGCTGCGCTGCAGCTTCAACCACCCGCTCCAGAGCCTCTACACCCTTGCGGTGTCCTTCAACGCGCGGAAGGCAGCGAGACTGCGCCCAGCGGCCGTTGCCGTCCATGATGACGGCAACATGCTTGGGGATGGAAATGTCTTTAGACATGGCGGCGGCCTGAAAGAACGATGGTGCCCGATGCGGCAACGGAAAATTTCGGCATCGAGTCTAGCAAGGTGAAACGCCGTGCAGCGTTCGAAAATGAAAACGAATTTATCTTGTAGACACAGGCATTAATGGGCTGTGGCCTCATTTTTCACAGATTTGAAGAAGCGCACTCCAGACGTATTCCGCAGAATCGATGCAGCCGTGAGCATCTCGGTCTGCGCCCAATAGCGGAGCAGTACCGCTCGCCGCCGTACAAGCATTAATCAGCACCGGCATCGCAGCCATCAGCACGAATTCGGCGGATTTTCTCATCATCCGCTCCGAAGCGTTCATTTGGTCGCAAAAAAGAAAAGCCGCAAAAAGCGTTAGGCATTGGATCGCCCGCGCTCTGCGGCTTCCCGACAGTCATGACGAACGTTGCTGACTGCGGCGTCCCATACGGCATTAGACCGTCATGATTTCCTTATCTTTCTCGGCGATCACCTTGTCGATTTCAGCCACAAAGCGATCCGTGAGCTTCTGGATTTCGGTTTCATAGCGGCGCTGATCGTCTTCAGAGATTTCCTTATCCTTCTCCAGACGTTCGAGCTGCGTATTGGCGTCACGGCGCAGATTGCGCACAGCCACCTTGGCTTCTTCGCCGAACCCCTTCACTACCTTGGTGAGTTCGCGGCGGCGTTCCTCGGTAAGCGGAGGCAGCGGCACGCGAATCGTGTCGCCCGAAGTGGCCGGGTTAAGACCCAGGTCCGAATCGCGAATCGCTTTTTCGCAAACCTTCACCATGTTCTTTTCCCACGGCTGCACCGTCAGGGTATGCGCATCGCCTACGCCCACCTGAGCAACCTGATTGAGAGGCGTCGGGCAGCCGTAGTAGTCGACGCGAATCTTGTCGAGCAGACCCGTGCTCGCGCGGCCCGTACGGATGCGCGTAAAGTCGTCGCGAAGCTTCTCAACAGTAACGCCCATCTTATGCTGGGTCTGCTGGATGACATCGGCAGCAGTCATGAATGATTCTCCTGATATCCGCAGCGCCGGCTTGACGTGAACTTCGTCTTCCCGAAGGCGTGACCCCGTCCCGTGAAACCGCGTTGTTCCCCGGCTGAATGGTTCAGGCCGGCGGATGAAAGCGCTGCATTAAATTGAAATCTGGTGCGAACATGGGCCGAAAACATCGTCTCCGGCCCATGTCTTAGCTAAAGGATTGTAGCAAGGCTCTATTACGAATGAACGAGCGTGCCTTCCTTTTCGCCAAGGAGCACGCGGCGAAGCGCACCCTTCTTATTGATGTTGAAGACTTTGATCGGCAGGCCTTGTTCGCGGCAGAGCGCGAAAGCAGTGGCATCCATCACCTTGAGGTTGCTGCGCAGCGCCTCGTCGAAGGTGATTTCGTCATACATCGTGGCTGTCGGATCCTTTTTCGGATCAGCCGTATAGATGCCGTCGACCTTGGTGGCCTTGAGAACGATGTCGGCACCCACTTCCGCGCCGCGCAGCGCTGCGGTCGTATCCGTGGTCATAAAGGGATTGCCCGTGCCGGCGGCGAAAATAACAACGCGGCCGAGACGCAGATGACGCAGCGCCTTGCCGCGGATATAGGGTTCGGCGACCTGTTCGATGTTCAGCGCTGACTGCACGCGGGCTTCAATGCCGTTGTTGCGGCAGCAGTCCTGCAGCGCCATGGCGTTCATCACTGTTGCGAGCATGCCCATGTAGTCGCCGGTGGCGCGGTCCATACCGGTAGCGCCGAGTGCGACGCCGCGGAAGATGTTGCCGCCGCCCACCACGATGCCTACCTGTACGCCGAGGTCCAGCGCCGTACGGAGCTCTTCAATCATGTGCTGCAGCACTGCGCGGTTGATGCCGAAGCTGTCCTCGCCCATCAGGGCTTCGCCTGAAAGCTTCAGCAGAATGCGCTTGTAGCAGGGCTTGGCCTGTACGTCCATTTGTTGTTCTCCTCACACCTTCACATTAACCCGCAGAGCATGCTCTGCAGACATTGGGCGAAATTATACGCGGCGAGGAGGTTTACCTAGATGCCTTTTTTAGGCCAAGCAGCAAAACGCCGTCGACAAAACGCACAAAAGCCGCCCATTGCTGGACGGCCTTTGTTTGGCGGAGCCTCATCGCTCACTCACGGATTCAAAGAAGGCTGTTTTGGCGTCATCCTCCCCGCCCGTGCATGCGGTGAGAAAAGACTTTCAGCCATCCCTTGCAACCGTAAGGTGCTGCTCGAGGCGATTCCCTCTTTAGCGTTTAAAGACCCTTCCCAAACCGCTCTCGAGCGCGGTTCATCAGGCCTTCGCCAATCGCTTCGCGGGAATCGATATCCGTTTCTTTAAAGCGCAAGCCCGATTAGGCCTTGGCAGCGGCAGCCTGCTGGGCAGCCACTTCAGCGGCGAAGTCGTCAACACGCTTTTCGATGCCTTCGCCCACAACGTAGAGAACGTAGGAGGCGATCTTGGCATCGGCAGCCTTCAGGAGGTCAGCCACAGACTTCTTGTCGTCCTTAACGAACGGCTGGTTGACGAGCGTGACTTCCTTGAGGAACTTCTTAACGGAACCTTCGGCGATGCGTTCGAGCATGGCTTCGGGCTTGCCGGCTTCGCGGGCCTTTTCGATGGCAATGCGGCGTTCGGAGTCGATCAGGGCGTGATCGATGCCGGTTTCGTCGATAGCCTTCGGCTTGGTGGCGGCGATGTGCATGGCGATGTCGTGGGCGAGCTCTTCGTTGCCGCCGACCATGTCGACGAGAACGCCGATACGGGAGCCATGGACATACTGTTCAATGAAGCCCTGAGCTTCAACGCGGGCGAAGCGGCGGAACGTCATGTTTTCGCCGATCTTGCCGACGAGAGCCTTGCGGACGCCTTCAACCGTGGTTTCACCGAGCGGGAGCTCGAGGAGCGCAGCGACGTCGGCCGGGTTCTTTTCGGCGACGAGCTTGACAGCTTCGCGAGCCATCTGCAGGAACTCGGGGTTCTTCGCAACGAAGTCCGTTTCGGAGTTCACCTCGAGGATCGCACCGAGCTTCTTGTCGTCGGAGACGTAGACCACCACGACGCCTTCGGCCGTCACGCGGCTGGCAGCCTTCGTGGCTTTGTTGCCGAGCTTGACGCGCAGGATTTCTTCAGCCTTGGCCATGTCGCCATCGGCTTCCGTAAGCGCCTTCTTGCACTCCATCATCGGGGCGTCGGTCTTGAGACGCAATTCCTTCACCTGGGCGGCGGAAATAGCAGCCATGTTCTGTTACTCCAAAATTGAGAACGAAAAAAATCGAAAGAATTCTAAGAAAAAAGGGAGCTCTTGTGCGAGCTCCCTTTCTCATGTCGGAGTGTTCTGCGGCACATCGAACCCATTAACGGTGTTCAGCGTCCGCTGCACTCCTCTTTGAAGCTCGCGGCGGAATTATTCCGCGGCAGGGGCTTCGGCCGGAGCGGCCTCAACAACCTCGACGAACTCTTCGTCAGCGGCCTTTTCGCCTTCGGCGGCGACGGCGCTGTCAGCGCGGCCGGCGATCACGGCGTCGGCAATGCCGGCGGCGTAGATCTGGACGGCCTTCGAGGAGTCGTCGTTGCCCGGGATGACGTAGTCGATGCCGTCGGGGGAACCGTTCGTATCGACAACACCGATCACGGGAATGCCGAGCTTGTTGGCTTCCTGAACGGCGATCTTGTGGTAGCCCACGTCAACGATGAAGAGGGCGTCGGGAAGACCATTGAGATCCTTGATGCCGCTGATCGACTTGTTGAGCTTTTCAACGTGACGCTGGAAGTCAAGCGCTTCCTTCTTCGTGAGCTTGGCGGCGGTGCCGTCTTCGAGCTGCTCTTCCATGTCCTTGAGGCGCTTGATCGTGCCGCGAACCGTCTTGAAGTTCGTCAGCGTGCCGCCCAGCCAGCGCTGGTCAACCCAGCAGCAGCCGGCGCGCTGCGCTTCCTGAGCAACGATTTCACGTCCGCCGCGCTTCGTGTCAACGAAGAGGATGCGGCCGCCCTGACTCGCGAGCTGACGAGCGAACTTAACCGCTTCGTCGAACATCACGACGGTCTTTTCAAGATTGATGATATGAATCTTGTTGCGGGAGCCGAAGATGTACTGGGCCATCTTCGGGTTCCAGAAACGAGTCTGATGGCCGAAGTGGCAACCCGCTTCGAGCATTTCACGCATGCTGACCATTTGAATTTTCTCCAAGGTTTGTCAGTCTGACACGACCTGCAGGAACCGCTTCTTCTAGTGATGAATGAACGGCACCTCGGGCGCAGGCCGCGCGCAATGTACATACCCGGTCCGACCAAGGCTTCCGGGCGCTTATGGAAATGTTCCGGCTCGAAGTAGATCACCTCGAGCCGAATCAAGCGCGCAATTTTACGGGCGCAGTTAAAGGAATTCAAGCCGTTTATCGACTTTTTTCATTCCGAGCCTTTATTCCAAGGGCTTGGCGCTCTTCACATCGAGCTTGGTGCTGTTCCAATCACGGTCAACCTTGGCGCGGATCTCCATGAGCTTGCCGCGTTGAACCATTGACCAGTTGCGGTCATGATCGAGTTCGGCGGTAATGACGCCGCCCGCCTCGTCCTGGAACTCATACTTGTCACTCTTGATGTGGCTCGTAAAGCGCCCGCGAAGGATGACGTACTCATCATCAGCGCCGTTCTTGATCACATTCTCAACCGTGGTCGGCGTCGTGGGACCAAAGCCCTGCGGTGCCTTGTCCTGCGAAGCCTGCGCAGCGGCGGGAGCATCAAAACCCTGGGGCGCAGCGCCCGATGCGGCCTGTGCGGCGAGCGGGAGAGCGGCAGCAAGCGCGAGTGCAAAAAGAGCAGTGCGAATATTCATGGTGAAACCTCTCTATGAACAATATGAGTTGTAGGAGTGTTCGAGCCGCCGGGAAAAGCAGCTGCAAACATTTTTCCTATCTGGTTGAGGTTTAGTTTAGAAAGCATCAATTAGGATGTGCTGAGGCATAGATGAGCTGCGCCTTAGTTTTGCCGAAAAACATCTTAAGCGCAGTAAAATCGCGAACATTGACGCTGCGGCGGCAGGCTTCAGTCTCCTGCGGCAGCGCCGATCAACATAAATCATTAAGCGTCCGCCGCTCTCAGATAAAGACCAGCGGACTGCCGACACATTCATTTTCTCCGCAACCCATACGGCAGCTTCAATCGTTTGCCGCCTGATGCCGGAGTTTGCTTTCCAATCATGTCCATTTCCATTAAAACGCCCGAAGACATTGCCGGTCTGCGGATTGCCGGCCGCCTTGCCGCCGAACTTCTCGACTACCTCACGCCTTTCGTCAAACCCGGCGTTTCCACGGGCGAACTCGATCGTCTTGCTTACGACTACACCGTCAACGTTCAGGGCTGCATTCCCGCTTGTCTCGGCTACTGCCCTCCGGGCATGACGCCCTACCCCGCCACCACCTGCATTTCGATCAATCACGTGGTCTGCCACGGGATCCCGAGCGACAAAAAGATTCTCAAGACGGGCGACATTGTCAACATCGACGTCACCAGCATCAAGAACGGCTACCACGGCGACACTTCGCGCATGTTCGTGGTCGGCAAACCCACCATCGCCGGCAAACGTCTGGTTGATCTGGCCTTCGGCACCATGTGGGCCGGTATCGACGCCGTCCGTCCGGGCGGTTGCTTCAACGACATCGGCCGTGCCTGCCAGGCTTACGCCGACGCCAACGGCATTTCGGTTGTGCGCGACTACGGCGGTCACGGCATCGGCAAAGGGTTCCATGAAGAACCCCACGTCAACCATTTCCCCGTCAACCATCCGACGCCCAAGTTTGAACCGGGCATGGTCTTCACGGTTGAACCCATGGTGAACGCCGGCCGCTACGGCGTCACGATGCTCAATGACGGCTGGACGGTTGTCACCAAGGATCACTCGCTTTCCGCACAGTGGGAGCATATGGTGCTGGTAACTGAAACTGGCTACGACGTGCTTACGGTGAGCAAAGGCACGCTCCCGCCTCCGGCCTTTGTGAAGGGCTGGCATCTCCCGGAAAACCTCTAAACGAACTCAGCGGTCTGCCGCATTCCGCCAGATCCTGATCAAGGCGGCTCGTCAGCGCATGAAGCGCGGCGGCCGCCTTTTTCTTATCCTTTAGGCATCCAACCGCTTCTCACCGATCCTGCCCTTATGCCCTACGAACTGCCTTCCGATGCTGTTGCCGGCGTCGTGCGCACTTTTCAAGCCGCCCGAGAGCGTCTTGCCCAAGCGTGGCGCGAGCATCGCTCCACGGACGACTATCTAAGGAGTCACTCCGCCCTGCTCGATGCAGCGGTGAAGTCTCTTGCAGAACTCGCTGAGCTGCCGACAGACCGTTTAGCCATCGAAGCAGTGGGCGGATTCGGACGCCGAGAGCTCTTTCCCTATTCCGATATTGATCTGCTGGTGCTCCTTGAGGATGAAGCAGGGAAAGATCCGATACTCGCAGAACATCTCTCGGCCTTTCTTTCCGCTCTATGGGAGCTGGGACTCACGGTGGGCGCAGCGGTCCGAACCCGCACCGAATTCACCGTTGAGGCCGGCAAAGACGTCTCCATCGCCACGACCTATCTCGAATCGCGGCTCCTGCTTGGCAGCGCCCGCCTTTATTACGACGCCAAGGACGACTTCTTCGCGGCGCTCGACGCCCGAGCGTTCTTTCGCGACAAAATGCTCGAACTTAAACGCCGGCATCAGAAATTCGACGATACGCCCTATGCGCTCGAACCCAATTTGAAGGAATCTCCGGGCGGCCTTCGCGATCTGCAGGTTTTTCTCTGGTGCGCTCGCGCCGCCGGTTTAGCCGACAGCGTGGAGGCGATGCACCGCGCGGATCTCATTACCGAGCGCGAAATGCACACCATCCGGCAGTGCTACGACTTCCTGAAAACCATCCGCATCGAACTCCATCTGCTTGCCAAACGCGATGAAGACCGGCTTCTCTTCGATGTTCAGGAGGAATTAGCCAGCCGCCTCGGCTACCGGGCAACAGGACTCATGCGGGCCTCCGAAGCGCTGATGAAGCGCTACTACTGGCACGCGAAATCCGTCGTGCAGATGTCGATTATTCAGCTGCAGACCATTTCCGACCGCCTGTTCGGCGGCTCTTCAAGAGCCACGCCGCTGCGGCTTGAATCCGCCTTTCTGGCTCGCGGCGATGAAATGGACATTGTGGCCGAGAATATCTACGAAACGGATCCCAATGCCATTTTGCGCACCTTTCTGGTGTTTGCCACGCATCCCGAACTCACGCGCTTTTCAACGCGGCTCTTGCGCGCGCTTTGGCATGCTGCTCCTGAAATCGGCCCCGCCTACCGCGACAACCTGCAAAACCAAGCAACCTTTCTCGAGATTCTGAAGCTCGAAAAAGGCGCCGATGACGCCCTCGTGATGATGAATGCCTGGGCCATTCTCGGGCGCATGCTGCCGGCCTGGCGTCACGTGGTCGGACAGATGCAGCACGACCTTTATCACATCTATACGGTCGACCAGCATTCGCTGCTCGTAGTCAAAAACCTCTGCCGCCTGCGCCGCAGCGAGCACGCGCATGAATATCCTCTCTGCACCCAGCTCATGACGGCGCTGCCGAATTCATGGCGGCTGATCGTTGCCGGCCTTTTCCATGACATTGGCAAGGGATTGGGCGGCGGTCATGAAGTGATCGGCGCCGAAAAGTCGGATGCATTCTGCAAGCGTTTCGGGCTTTCCGAGTCCGACCGCGAATTCATCCACTTTCTCGTGCTCAACCACCTGGTCATGAGCCGAGTGGCGCAAAAGGAAGATATTTCGGATCCGAGTGTGGTTGAACGCTTCGTTGAACTCGTCGGCACCAAAGAGCGCCTCGATGCCCTTTACCTCCTCACCACCGCCGACATTCGGGCAACCTCCCCCAAGGTCTGGACACCCTGGAAAGCCGGTCTCTTGGAGACCCTTTACAAGTCGGCCGTTGAGCGGCTTAACGGCTCCGAAGCCGAGAAGTCCGTCACGAGCATTATCGACGACCGCCGCGCGCGGGCTGCGGCCCTCGTGCACGGCGTCACGGACGCTACGCGCGAAAAGTTCTGGAAAGAACTCAACCTCGTCTACTTCATGCGTCATTCGGCCGAAGAAATCGCCTGGCATGCCGAGATGCTCGCCGACCGTGCGGACAGCCCCGATCCCGTCGTCAGAGTCAAACGCGGCACGGCCGAAGGCAGCCTCATTGTGCTGCTCTATCTGCCCGACACCAAGGGACTTTTCCTTCGGGCAGTCGCATTTCTCGGCAAATCGGGACTCTCCGTGGTCGATGCGCGCATTCACACTACCTCGCACGGCTGGGCGCTCGACACATTTGTGGCTAACGACGCCTTCGCGAAGTTCGCTTCGACCGACAGTCTGAGAAAGCTCGAACGGGACTTCGCTGCCGCCCTGACCAACGGGAAGCCCTTGCCGCCGGCGCCGAAATGCCGGCTTTCCCGCCGTTCGCGGCACTTTCCCACCCGTCCTTCGGTGCAAATTCAGCCCGACGAATCCGGCCAAGCTTTCATCCTCAATATCGTCGCCACCGACCGTTTGGGACTGCTTTATGCCATCTCCAAAGTCCTTGCCAAGTACGACGTGAATCTGCAGACCGCCAAGCTAGCTACGCTCGGCGAACGCGCCGAAGACGTCTTTCTCATTGACGGCGAAGCGCTGCACGACGACGCCACGCTGCTCCAACTGGAAGCGGAGTTAATCGAAGCCCTCCTGCCTAAGTCGAACTAAGGCAATCCAATAGCGCCCACGCACAATAGGAAAAGGTCCGCCGCCCGATTGAGCACGTCGGGCGCGGACCTTTCAGAAAAAAAACGGAAGACGCGTGTTCTGCTTTAGAAGACGAGCTTCGAGATGCACCAGCCGATCAGCGTGCCGCTTACGACGAAGACGACGCCCGGACGCAGATAAGAGTGGTTGATGACCAGTGTGCCGAGGCGAGTGGTCCCCGTACGGTCAAAGGCCGTACAGCCGATCTGCGCCCCTCCCGGAATGAGGAAGTCGCCGTAGCAGCAGGCCCATGTGCCGATCAGGAATTCCGGCGGGAGTCCAAACTTCAGCCCCAGCGGCATCATGATCGTCGTCGATACTGTCGGCGAAAAGATCACGCTCGAAGCGAGGAATGCAGCAACGCAGAAAACGAAAGGAGCGCTCTGAGCAATGCCCGAGAAGACATCAGCGAGCAGCTTCGTGTGCAGGTCAAAGAACGTCCCCGTACACCAGGCAATACCGAAGACGCCGACAACGCCGATCAGACCGGAGCGGAAGACCGAACCGGAAGCAAACTTTTCAGGCGGCACGCGGCAAAGCATGATGATGAAGAAAGCCGTAGCCAGCATCACCATCTGAATGAGCGACGGGATCGGAAGCTGTGAAACCTTGCCGGCGGCTTCCCATGCCGGGCGAAGACCCGGAATGGAACCCACGCAGATCGAAACAAGGATGCCGATGAGGAAAATGGCCACTGCGCGGCGGGCGAAGGGCTTCTCCTCGAACTTCTTTTCGCCTTCGGTTACCCCAGCGAGCCACTGGTAGTCACCGTTGGCCAGACGACGCTTGAATTCAGGATCATCCTCGAGTTCAGCGCCGCGCCAGAAAACGGAAAGTGCCGTCACACAGATCGTCAGGAGGAAGGTCGGGACAGTCACCGCCAGAATCTGCCAGAAGGCCACGCCTTGGGTCGCCATGATGCCCACCATAGCGGCCATGGCCGCGGACATGGGCGAAGCCATCACGCCGATGCCCGCGCAGATCACCGAGGCCGACACAGCGCGTTCAGGACGAACCTTGGCCGAGGCGGCCACTTCGGCCACCACCGGATAGACGGCGAAGGCCACGTAGGCCGTTCCCACCAGCATCACGAAAAAGGAGCAGACAAAGGGCCCCACGAAGGTAATGGCTCGAGGCCACTTGCGAAGGAGCTTCTCGGCCCAGCGCACCAGCAGATCCAGACCGCCCGAACCCTGCAGAACAGACGTACAGGCAATCACTGCCGTAATAATGAGCAGAACGCTGGTCGGAGGAGACCCCGGCTGAATGCCCATGCCCAAAACAAGAATACAGACGCCGAGACCGCCTGCTGCGCCGAGGCCGACGCCGCCCAAGCGGCCGCCGACGGCCACACAGACAAGCACGACGGCCAGCTGAAGCCAAATAGAGAGATCCATTTCCATGATGCTTTTGATAATTGGTGGTATTTGTGCGAGCTAAAGGTGCCGGAAACTGCCTCTGCGGCAGGCTTTCGGCACCTTTAGCGGCGGTAATTTTAGAAGATCTCAATGGGGAAGAACTAGTCCTACCACCGCTTTTGCAGTACCTAGAGCATGCAGTAGATGGCATAGCCGGCAGCCACGCCCGTGATCACATGCACGCATCCCGGCAGGAGATAGGAGTGATTGAGCACCCAGCTGCCCAAATGCGTCGTGCCCGTACGGTCGAACGAACAGCAGCCGATCTGTGCGCCGCCCGGAATGAGGAAATCACCGCAGGTTGCCGGATAAAGCGCCACCAAAAGGAGCGGCGGGATGCCGATGGCTGCGCCGAGCGGCATGAGCGCCACCACGGTTGCCGACGGGCTGAGAATCACCGCTGAGAAGAAAAAGAGCACAAGTCCGAAGAGGAGCGGCGTCGATTCAGCCATGGTCTTAAAGAGCGACACAAACTGGTCGTGATAGCCGTCAAAGAACGTCCCTGTCAGCCAGGAGATGCCGAAAACACCTACCACGCCGATGAGGCCGGCGCGGAAAACCGAGCCGTCGGCGAATTTGTGCGGCGGAATCTTACAGGCCACGATGATGAAGAGGCCGCAGGCGAGCATCACCATCTGAATAAGCGACGGGATCGGCAGCGTGCTGGTACGGCCGTCAGGCGTCGTCCATGTCGGCAAAAGCCCTTTGAAAAAGCCCAGGAGCAGCACAACCGCCACACCCATCGCGAAAATTGCGACCGAGAGACGCACCTTATTGAGGCCCGATGACTTCGCATTTTTGTCGTCCGTGCGCGAAAGGACCAGATCCTCAAAGTCGCCCTCGGCAACGCGGCGCTTGAATTCGGGATCATCTTCGAGCTCCGTGCCGCGCCAATAAACCGAAAGGCAGGTTGCAGCAGTGGCAATGATGAAGGCCGGCACCGAAATCATCAGGATGTCAAGAAGCGACACGTTGTAGGGCGAAAGCGACGCCACCAGCGCTGCAGTTGCGGCGCTCATCGGCGAAGCCACCACGGCAATGCCCGCAGAGATAACCGAAGCCGCAATCGGACGCTCGGGACGCACGCGGGCCTGAGTGGCCACTTCTGCCACCACCGGGTAGACCGCAAAAGCCACGTAGGCCGTCCCGACAAAGATCACGAAGAAGGAACAGACAAAAGGCGCGACGAACGTAATGGCTTTGGGCCACCGCCGCAGCATCCGCTCGGCAATCTTCACCATCCAGTCCAGACCGCCGGCCCCCTGCAGAATCGATGTGCAGGCGATGACGGCCACAATAATGAGAATGGTTGAAACGGGCGGAGAACTCGGCTTGAGGCCGAAGAAAAGCACCAGAATGCAGACGCCGAGGCCGCCGGCGGCGCCGAGACCAACGCCGCCGTATCGGCCGCCGAGGCCGATGCAGAAGGCAACAGTGAAAAGCTGCAGCCAAAAATTAAGATCGGTTTCCATGATGTATCTCCAGACTTTTCGAGACGAAAAAGTCCTGCCGGGCTGCAGCATCTGCAGCCCAGATCAATGCTGAAAGCTCAAAGAAAGACGGGTGCGGCCGACGACGGTGTGAGGAAGACGTACGACCGCACCCAAGAGGGAGGGAATGGAGCCGCCCTAAAGGCGGGTCTCATTAAGCCTGGAGGGCTTTGGCTTCCTCAGAGAGAACCTTATCGGCGTGTTCGAGCTGCTCACGGACGCGTTCTGGCGCCGTGCCGCCGAATGACCGGCGTGCTTTCACACAGGTTTCGAGCGAGATTTCCTCACGGATATCCTCCTCAATCTTGTCGGAGAACTGACGGTATTCGTCCATAGTGAAGTCGTCGAGGCGCTTGTTGTGCTTGATGGCGTAGTTCACCATCGACCCCACGATATGGTGCGCTTCACGGAAGGGAATGCCTTTCTTGGCGAGGTAGTCGGCAAGGTCCGTCGCATTGGCATAGCCCATGTCGGCTGCGCGGCGCGTCCGCTCTGCGTTCACTTTCATCTTGGCGATCATCGGCGTCACGATGGCGAGACTGTCGAGCAGCGTGTCAATCGAATCAAAAACCTGTTCCTTGTCTTCGGACAAGTCTGTGTTGTAGGCGAGCGGAATGCCCTTCATGATGGTGAGCATCGCCATGAGATTGCCGTACATGCGGCCGGTCTTGCCGCGAATCTTTTCGGCAATGTCCGGATTCTTCTTCTGCGGCATGATGGACGAACCCGTACAGAAGTCGTCGGAGAGTTCAATAAACTTGAATTCCTGCGACGAGAAAGTGACGAGCTCTTCGCACAGCCGGCTCAGGTGCATGTAGCACATTGCTGCTGCGGCATTGAATTCGACCATGTGGTCACGATCGGAAACGCTGTCAATTGAATTTTCGGTCGGCCCATCAAAGCCGAGCGCTTTGGCCGTAAAGTCGCGGTCAATCGGGAAATCCGTGCCGGCGAGCGCCGCAGATCCCAAGGGACAGCGTCCCATGCGCTTATAGAGGTCTCCAAAACGCGTGAAATCGCGCTCAAGCATCCAGAAGAACGCCATCATCCAGTGCGCAAAGAGAATCGGCTGGCCCGTCTGCATGTGCGTGAAGCCCGGCATGATCACATCGGCATTGGCGCGCGCCACCGCGACACACTCTGCCTGCAGTCCGCGGATGGCCTCCTGGACCTCGCGGATCACATGACGCAGATACATCTTCGTAGAGGTCGTCGTCTGGTCATTGCGGCTGCGGCCGGTGTGGAGCCGCCCGCCCGCCGGCCCGACGATTTCAGTCATGCGCTTTTCGATCGCCATATGGATGTCTTCGTCCTTGACGGTAAAGACGAACTTGCCCGAGCGGATTTCTTCGGCGACCTGGTCAAGCCCTCGGCAGATGGCCTGCGCATCCGCTTCGGAAATAATGCCCTGACGCGCAAGCATCGCGGCATGCGTCTGCGAATCCTTGATGTCAAACGGGCACACACGCTGCTCGAACGGAATCGTCGCATTGAACTTTTCAACCAGTTCGTTGGCCGGCAGGTCAAAACGACCGCTGCGGCTCTTGCTCTCTTGGCTGCTCATGAATCTCTCTCCATTTTGCTGGTGGTTTCATTGATGACATCTTCGACAACATCATCGTCATGAGCGACATTTTCTCTATATTGTCGACAATATAAAAGATAATGTTGTCATAATATTGACGGCGCTCAAAGTCGCCTGCCTCGTCTTTACGCTGCTCAGAGAGCGACAAAGAGCTTCATTTCGGCTTAGGATTCAATTCGCACACAGCCCGCACCATCCAAAGGAACCACCATGAGTCAGGAAAAACTCATTCCCGCTGATCAAACCAAATGCGCCGAATTGGCGCGCTTCGTCGTTCGCACCACCTTTGAGGATCTCCCGGAAGCCATCGCGCAAAAGGCCGTCCGCCACATCCTCGATTCCATCGGAGCCGGCACGGCCGGCGCCATTGCACCGGAAACGACGATCCTCACGCAGACGCTTCATGCTGCTGGGGAAGGCAGCGGCGCCGCTCCGCTTTGGGGGCGCGGTGAAAAAATGACCCCGCTCAATGCCGCCCTCGTCAACGGCACTGCCTCTCATGCTTTTGAACTTGACGACACAGGCGGATGTGACCATTCCGGCGCAGTGGTTGTACCGGCAGCCGTCGCTGCACTCGAACTTGCCGGGCGCCCTGTTTCCGGCAAAGAATTCATTACCGCCGTGGTGCTCGGCTACGACATCGCCCGCAGAGCGCTCGAAGCCTGCGGCGCTTACGAACCCCACAACGGTGCGGGTTTTCATTCCACGGGTACCTGCGGCCCCTTCGGGGCAGCTGCGGCCGCGGCCAAGATTCTCGGACTGAATGCGCTACAGACGCGTCACGCGCTCGGCATTGCCAGCGCCTACTCGGGCGGCCTCTGGGCCTGCGTTCATGACGGCGCTCAGAATAAGCGCCTGCATGCGGGCCATGCCGCTCAGGGCGGTCTCATGAGCGCGCTGCTGGCTCGTCAGGGCTTCACGGGGCCGGCTCAAGCCTTCGAAGAGGTCTGGGGCGGCTTCAACCACTCCTACGCTCCGACGTCATCGGATCCGGACGCCTGGCTGCGTGACTTAGGCAAAAACTGGAAACTCGCCCGAGTGTCCATCAAGCCACACGCCTCCTGCCGCTCGACGCATTCTTCGATCGATGCCGTCGACAATCTCATGGCCAAATATGGCTTCAAGGCTGACGAGATTGCTGAAATTCTCATCATCATCAACCCGTTCGTCTACGGCATGTGCGGGGGCACGGCCATTCATCCGATGAATGCCGCGCAGCTCTCGATCCCCTACAGCGTGGCCGCCGATCTGGTTTTCGGCTCGGCCAGTCTTGCCTCCTTCACGCGCGAAAAGCGTGAAGATCCCCGCATTGCTGAAACGATGGCGAAGATCCGATTCGAAGTCGACAAGCGTCAAAAGGACGACGACGAACCGATCGTTCAAGTCACCTTGAAGGACGGGCGAGCGTTTGAAACGCGCGTTCCCATGCCGCTCGGCAGTCCTGTTAATCCCGTCACAGACGAGGCGCTCCTTAAAAAGTTCCGCTCGGTGGTCGGTATGGTGCTCTCGCCCGCAGATGTCGACGCACTGGCCGAACGCCTGCTGAGCCTTATTGAGGTGACCGATGTCCGCGCTGAAGTGGCGGAAATTCTGGGACGTGCGCCTGCGCACAGGGAAGTGTTCCGCGCTTAACGTGCGCCGTTAAAAGCTCTCGGCCGGCAGATATCCATTCGCCGGCCGATGGGCCGCACCGCGGCAAAACGCGCGGCTCTATGCTTTTTTATCCATCGAGCCTGCCGCTGCTTCGCCGCGCCTCAGGTCGTCAGCGGCACCGGCTACTTCGAGCTGAATCACGGTATTGAGCGCCTCGCAGGCCTCGTCCATGCTGCCCTGTTTAATGGCGTCCAGAAGACGCCGGTCTCCGGTAATCAAATCCGAAAGATAATCCGACGGCAGGCTTTCCCCTGTTTCCCGCAAAAGCCGCAGGCATTCCGTCAGCAGTGACTCGGCAAAAACCTGCAGCACGCGGTTGCCGCAGCCCGAAATCAATTCGAGGCGAAAAGACTGGTGAATTTCAATCACCGCGGCGCCCGAGATCATCACGCGTTCGAGCTGACCGACCTTCTCCGTCAGGCGGCCGGCCGTCATCGGCGTGAGTCGTTTGACGGCGAGCTCGAGCACGGCATGTTCGATGAGCATGCGGGCTTCAAGATCTTCCATCGCGTTGAAGCCGCTCACAGTCAGCTGAGAACCGATGTTTTTGGAAAGCTTCTCGGGCTCAGGATCAAGCACGGTGAGTCCGCGTTTCTGCGCACGGTGGATGATCCCCATCCGCGTGAGAATGTCGAGCACCCGACGCACGCGGTAGCGGGAAACGTTGAACCGTTCGGCGAGCTTCATTTCCGTATCCATCTTGCCGCCTTCCTGCGCCTGATGGATCAGGTGGTTGTGAATGTCGCGAAAGAGGCTTTCCTCGTCCATGAAGCGTCCAGAAGGAATGTCGGCCGCAGCACAAGCCGCTTATTGACAGACAGATAAAAAGAAGGGAGCAAGCGTTCCGTTGTCGCCAGCATCGTTAGTTAAGCATGAAAACTTATCGCGCCAGCACATACCCGTCAAGCGAAGCTGATCCCGGATGCACGCACCGCACCTGATTTTGCAGCATCCGAGTCCCTCGAATCATACGTTTTTAGACTGGTGATGCAAGGCCATGTTGTCGACAAATATCAGCAACTAAGCCTCAAGTCCTAGGCCGCATCAACTTGACGCAGGAAACGCATTTGCGCTTTCAAAAGAAGCCTTTACAGCTTGAGTCATGATCAGCAAAATTCGCTTTCGAAAATTCAAATATGCGGCCGCAGAACCTCCTGCAGACCGCTCCGATTGATGGAGTTTGTTCATGTCTCTTAAGACCAAAGTTCTCACTGCCGCCGCATTTGCTGCTCTGCTCGCCTCCACCGCCGTTCAGGCTGTGACCTATACGGTCGGCACGGGCGCGACCTATCGTCCTTTTGAATACGAAGCGCCGAACAAAGAAATCGTCGGCTTTGACATCGATTTGATGAAAGCCATCGCCAAGGCTCAGGGCTTTGACGTCGAGTTCGTCAATACCACTTGGTCGACCATCTTCCCGGCGCTCAACAACGGTGACCGCGACATTATCATGTCCGGCATCACCATCACGGACAAGCGCAAGGAGGCCGTCGACTTCTCCGAACCCTACTTCCTCGCCCACCAGCTCATCCTCACGAGCTCGAACCTGCAGATTAAGAGCCTCAAGGATCTCGAGGGCAAGCTGATCGCCGTCGTCAATGCTTCTGCGGGCGACGTAGCCGCTTCGAATGCCTTCGGCAAAGCTTCGACCAACATCCGCCGTTTTGACAACACGCCGCTCGCGCTTGAAGAGCTCGCCAACGGCGGCGTCGACGCCATGATCGGCGACGTGGGCGTGCTGCAGTGGTACATGAAGCAGAACCCCGACAAGAAGTTCAATCAGTGCCGTGATCCGGAATTCCAGGAACAGTACTTCGGCATTGGCGTGCGCAAAGGCAACACTCAGGTGCTCAACGACGTCAACGCGGGCCTGAAGAAGGTTATCGAGTCGGGCGCCTACAACGAGGTCTACCGCAAGTGGTTCGGTTCGGATGCTCCGAAGCTTCCGGCCTTCACGAAGTGATCGTCCTTTGACTCAATCCTTGAAGCAGAGGGCAGCAGAGGATTCCCCGGCTGCTCATCGGCTTCAAGGTTAAAGCGCGCCGCTCATCCGACATATCCGGACGCGGCGTTTTCCTTATTCAGAACAACAACAAAAAGGATCCCTCATGTTTGGCTTCGAATCCAGTGTTATTGCGGAATACTGGCCGCTTTTCGTCCATGGCGCCTGGACGACCGTTCAGGTGACCATCATCTGCGTCTGCCTGGGCATGTGTCTGGGAACGCTCTTAGGCATGGGCCGCCTCGCACAGGCGCGCTACAACCCGCTTAAAGGCTTCCTGCACTACTGCGTGCGCTGGCCGATCACGGTCTACGTGAGCTTCTTTCGCGGCACGCCGCTCTTTGTGCAGATTTTTCTCATGTACTTTGCCGTGCTGCCGGTCTTTATTCACCCGGTTGACGGCTTGCTGATTTCGGGCCAGCTTGCCCGCGACATCCGCTCGAACTACGGCGCAATGCTCGCCGGCGTCTGCGCCATCACCCTGAATTCGGGCGCTTATATGTGCGAAATCTTTCGCGCCGGCATTCAGTCGCTCGACAAGGGACAAATGGAAGCTGCCCGCTCGCTCGGCATGTCCTACATGCAGGCCATGCGTACGATCATCCTGCCGCAGGCCTTCCGCCGCATGCTGCCCGCACTCGGCAACAACGCCATTGCTATCCTGAAGGATTCCTCGCTTATCTCCGCCATCGGTCTGGCCGAACTCGCCTACGCCGCCCGTACTGTCGCGGGCGCTTCGGCCCGCTACTGGGAACCCTACATCACCATTTCCTGTGTGTACTGGGTGATGACGCTGCTCCTCGCCTGGGGCATCCGCAGACTTGAAGCCCGCCTCGGCCGCGGCGACAACGGCATTGGGAGCTAAGAGCCATGACTGAACCCATCGTATCCATTCAGAATCTGAAGAAAGCCTTCGGCGACCATGTCGTGCTCGACGGCATCAATCTCAACGTCATGCCGGGCGAAAAGGTCGTTGTGCTCGGCCCTTCGGGATCGGGCAAGAGCACGATGCTTCGCTGCATCAACGCCCTTGAGATACCGACCTCCGGCGCCATCTTCTTCAACGGCGTCGAAGTCACCAATCCGAAGACCGACCTCAATCACGTGCGCGAGCACCTGGGCATGGTTTTTCAGCGCTTCAATCTCTGGCCGCACAAAACCGTCATTGAAAACGTCATGCTTGCCCAAGAGCTCGTTCTTAAAAAGGATCCTGCGGCAGCCAAGACCCGTGCTGTTGAACTCCTCAAGAGCGTCGGACTTTTCGAGAAGGCCGACGCCTATCCGGCAAGCCTTTCGGGCGGTCAGCAGCAGCGCGTTGCGATTGCCCGCGCACTTGCTATGGAACCCAAGGTCATGCTCTTTGACGAACCGACCTCGGCGCTTGACCCGGAACTCGTGGGCGAAGTGCTTGCCGTCATGAAGCGGCTGGCCGAATCCGGCATGACGATGATCGTCGTGACGCACGAAATCGGCTTTGCCAAAGAGGTCGCCGACCGCGTGGTCTTTATGGACGGCGGCCATATCATTGAAGAAGGCGCACCATCGGAAATTCTGGTCGCGCCCAAAGAAGAGCGTACAAAGTCCTTCCTCGCGCGAGTGTTGTGAAACGGCCTCAGCCTTTTTAAAAGTTCAAACTCAAGCCGAAGCGTCCTTCATGCGCTTCGGCTTTTTTCGCTTCAAAGGAAAGTACCTCGATAATCCTCAATGTCATTGATTTACAAAATAAATCAATGTAATCATGAATACGTAAGCGGACCCGAATTCTTTGCGTATCATCAAGCTGAACCGTACAATCAATCAAAAGAAGTACCTACGAGGAAGCACTTATCCGGTAACTTACTTTCATGCATGAGAAAGCATTTGTTTTAGCTGTGCTTTCAGCCCATTTGCTCTGCTGCGGTCTGCCGCTGTCACCTGCTTCTTTTGAAGGATTGGCACAAACCCGTACGCTTGATAGCCTCGCAATGCAATCTGCTTCCTTCAGACTTTCGCCTGACATAGTTTTTCACGCCATTATTTCCCTCTCGGAGATCCGACGAATGCCTCTCGGCCGCATACATTCCTACGAAACCTTCGGGTCCGTTGACGGCCCCGGCGTCAGGTTTGTGGTCTTCATGCAGGGCTGCCGGATGCGCTGCGTCTACTGCCACAATCCGGATACTTGGCGCATTCATGCCGGTGAAGAAAAGTCTGCTGCCGAAGTGCTTCGCATGGCGCTGCGCTACCGCCCGTACTGGGGCAAAGAGGGCGGCATCACGGTAAGCGGCGGAGAGCCCCTCCTGCAAATCGACTTTCTGATCGAACTCTTCGAACTGGCCAAAACCGAAGGCATCAACACCACGCTCGATACGTGCGGTCTGCCCTTCACAAAGGATCCGGCGTGGCTCGTCAAATTTGAGCGTCTCATGAAGTCGACCGACCTCGTGATGCTCGACCTCAAGCACATTGACCCGCCGACACATAAGCGGCTGACCGGCTGGAAGAACGACTCCATTCTGGCCTGCGCCCAGTGGCTCTCCGAACACGGCAAACCCATGTGGATCCGCCATGTGCTCGTGCCGGGCTGGACGGATGAAGATGCCGCGCTGGTGAAACTCGCCGCCTTCGTTGCCGAGCTTCGAACGGTCAAACGCGTGGAGGTGCTTCCTTACCACACGTTTGCCATCCCCAAATGGGACCGACTCGGAATACCCAACAAAATCCGAGACGTTCTGCCCCCCGAACCTGAACGCGTAGCCAATGCGAAACGCATTCTGCATGCGTTCGGCGACTGACCGATTTCCCCAAACTTTTGAATGCTTTGATTATTTCTGGAGGTTTATATGACCAACGCTTGGAGAGGCTTCCGAGGCGATCACTGGCGCGACGACGTCAACGTGCGCGACTTCGTGCAGCAGAACTACACCCCTTATGACGGCGACGAATCGTTCCTCGCCGAACCCACTGACGCTACCCGCAAACTCTGGGGACGCCTGGCCGAACTTCAAAAGGAAGAACGCGCCAGGGGCGGCGTGCTCGACTGTGAAACCGAAATTGTCAGCTCCATAACGGCCTACCCTGCCGCCTATCTCGACCCTGAACATAAGGAATACGAGAAGGTGGTCGGCATGCAGACCGACAAGCCCCTCAAGCGTGCGTTCATGCCCTACGGCGGCATCCGCATGGCTCAGGAAGCGGCGAGCACGTACGGCTTCCATGTGAACGACAAATACACCAAGATCTTCAACGAGTACCACAAGACCCACAATCAGGGCGTTTTTGATGCGTACACCGACGAGATGCGCGTGGCCCGGCGCAACCACATCATTACGGGTCTGCCCGACACGTACGGACGCGGCCGCATCGTGGGCGACTACCGCCGTGTGGCGCTCTACGGCATTGACGCACTGGTCGCGGAAAAAAAGAAGGACCTCGCCAACTGCGGCTGCGGCATCATGACTGACGACGTTATCCGTCAGCGTGAGGAACTTTCCGACCAGATCCGCGCACTCGGACAGATGAAAGTCATGGCCGAAAGCTACGGCTTTGACATTTCCGGCCCGGCGAAGAATGCCCGCGAAGCCGTGCAGTGGCTTTATTTCGGCTACCTTGCCGCCATCCGCACGCAAAACGGCGCAGCCATGTCCGTGGGCCGCATCTCTACCTTCCTCGATATTTATATCCAGCGAGATCTCGCTGAAGGGACGCTCACGGAAACCGAAGCGCAGGAGCTCATTGACCACCTCGTCATGAAGTTCCGCATGGTGAAATTTGCCCGTATTCCGGCCTACAACCAGCTCTTCTCGGGCGACCCGGTCTGGGCCACGCTGGAGATGGCCGGTCTCGGCATGGACGGCCGTTCGATGGTAACGAAGAGCGACTTCCGCTTCCTCCATACGCTCGAAAATATGGGGCCGGCTCCGGAGCCCAATCTCACGGTGCTTTATTCGAAGAACCTGCCGAAGGCCTTCCGCAAATATTCGGCCAAGGTCTCCATCAATACGTCGAGCGTCCAGTACGAAAACGACGATGTGATGCGTCCGATCTGGGGCGACGACTATTCGATCTGCTGCTGCGTATCGGCTACCGAAACCGGCAAGGAAATGCAGTTCTTCGGCGCTCGCGCCAACCTCGCCAAGTGCATGCTCTACGCCATCAACGGCGGCGTTGACGAAAAGACCGGCACGCAGGTGGCGCCGGCCTTCCGCCCGATCACGAGCGAGTACCTCGACTACGACGAAGTGATGCTGCGCTTCAAGCCCATGATGAATTGGCTCGCGGGGATTTACGTCAATACGCTTAACCTCATCCACTACATGCACGACAAGTACTTCTATGAGGCCGCAGAAATGGCGCTCATTGATACCGACGTGCGCCGCACCTTTGCAACCGGCATTGCCGGGTTCTCACACGTGGTCGATTCACTCTGTGCGATCAAGTACGCCCGCGTGAAAGCGATCCGCAATGAGGCCGGCGTGGTGGTGGACTATGAAACGGAAGGCGACTTCCCGCGTTACGGCAATGACGACGATCGTGCGGACAAGCTTGCAGTGTGGCTCCTCAAGGAGTTTCTCACCTGCATCCGCCGCTACCCGACCTACCGTCATTCCGAAGCGACGACCTCGATTCTCACGATCACGTCCAACGTGGTGTACGGCAAAGCCACAGGATCGCTTCCCGACGGCCGCAAGGCCGGCGCGCCGCTTGCACCTGGCGCCAACCCAAGCTACGGCGCAGAGCAGAGCGGTCTGCTCGCCTCGCTCAATTCCGTGGCGAAGCTCCCCTACGAGTATGCGCTTGACGGCATTTCCAACACCCAGACGATCAGCCCCGATGCGCTCGGTCACTCGCTTGACGAACGCGCGGACAATCTCGTCAACGTGATGGACGGCTACTTCGCTCAGGGCGCTCACCATCTCAACGTCAATGTCTTCGGTACGGAGAAGCTCATCGACGCGATGGAACACCCCGAAAAGCCCGAGTACGCGAACTTCACCATCCGCGTCTCCGGCTATGCCGTGAAGTTCATCGACCTGACGCGCGAGCAGCAGCTCGATGTGATTTCCCGCACCTGCCACAAGAGAATGTAAGCCTCTCCCGTATTGCCGACGAGCGCAATCTCCCTAAAAACGAGTGTTTAGCGAACACTCGTCAGGGCGCTTCGCCGGCATAAGCATCTTGAGCAGCGTGACGCCGTCACGCTGCTTTTTTATCTGCATTTGCCTTTGCGGCCGTGAGAGCGATCGGCAAAAGCCGTTTTCAGGCAGAAATCAGATGCAATTGCAAACTTTTCGCAAATGTCGTTTGCGCTACGCTTCATTTCACCATGAAGCATTCCCATTTCTCTCACTCCCAAGGCGGCTTGTCTCGCCGGCGGCTCCTCTGCGCCGCTGCGGGCAGCGCGCTTCTGAGCGCTGGCGCGCTGACGGCATGCGCCTCTAAACCGAATGTGCCCGAGCCGCTCGTACAGCCTCTCGGACAAACGACCTTTGCTGCCTATGCTGCCGACACGCGCGCCTGGATCGAATCTCGCCGACGCTGGGCCACAGACGATCATGCGCTTGAACTTGAAGCCAACTGCCCTGCTGAGACACGCCCGCCCGCGGGCACCCCGATTCTGGGCGGCATTCTCTGTATTCACGGGTTAGGCGATTCGCCATGGTCCTTTGTTGACCAAGCGAAGAACCTTTCGGCTGCCGGATGGCTTGTGCGCACAGTGCTTCTTCCCGGCTGCGGAACCATGCCCGAAGATATGGCAGCTCCGACGGCTGACGACTGGCGGCGCGTAGTGAATGAACAGGCTGCCGTGCTGCGGCGGGATCTCAATCAGCTGGGACCGGGCACCGACGGGAAACCGCGGCCGATGTGGCTGGGCGGCTTTTCCACCGGATGCAATCTGGCGCTCGAGGCCGCGCTTACCGGCCAAGCGGATGCCGACGGGCTGCTCCTCTTTTCGCCGGCCTTTGTCGTGCGCACGCATCTCACCTTCCTCGCGCCGCTCTTAAAGCCCTTCATCACGTGGCTCAGGGAACCTCAGGAATCCCTGATGGGCGGGCAGACAGCCTTTCGCTACACGATGGTCCCGGTGCCGGGGCTCGCGGCCTTCGTCGATACAATGCGAGGCGTTGATGATGCGCTCAAGTTGAAGCCCTTTGCCAAGCCTGCTGTGGTGATGCTCTCCGAGCACGACTCCATTCTCGACGCCCAATCGCTCATTGAATGGATTCCGCAGCGCTTTACCTCCGCGCAGTCCCGCTTCATCTGGTACGGCTCCCGCGAAAGTCTGGGCAAAGCCGCCAAAGATCCGCGGATTATTGTGCATCCCGATGAAATTCCGTCCGAGCGCATTTGGAGCTTCTCGCACATGGCGATGAGCTTCTCCCCCGACAATCCGGAATACGGCCGGCATGGCCGCTCGCATATCTGTACGCCCGAGGGCGAAAAGCCCTCCTACGCAGCCTGCCGCCGGGGCGAGGTCGACTATGGCGCCTGGGGCGACAAGCGCCGCGGCAGGATCCGTGCACGTCTGACCTTCAATCCGTATTTTGATGAGCAGCAGCGCGTGATTCAGTCCGTCATGGAAAGATCCGCGTGAGCGCCTCCTTCAGGTGCGGATCTTCCAGCCCTTAACGAGGAGCACCACGGCCGCCGCCGTGACGGCCAAAGCCGTTGCGGCAACGATGAGGAGGCTCAGCGTCGTGTTGGTGTCGCCGCTTCCGAAGAATCCCTGCCGAAAGCCGTCAACCAAGTAGTAGAAGGGATTGAGGCGGCTCGCGGCCTGCCAGAAGGGCGGGAGCGAATCCACGGAATAAAAGACGCCCGAAAGGAAGGTGAGCGGCATGATGACGAAATTCATCACCGCTCCCATCTGATCGTATTTTTCGGCCCAGAGCGCCGTGATGAGACCCAAGGCCGCCATGATGGCCGCACCGAAGAAGCCGAAAGCGATGAGGAGCCCCGGTTCACGCACCGGGGGCGATGCCCACCAGGAGCAGAGCAGATAGAGCCCGGCGCCAGCCAGCGCTGAGCGCACGAAGCTCGCGCCGATATAGGCAGCGGCTACCTGCGGTCCCGGGATGGCCGGCAGAAGAATAAAGACGAGGTTCCCTGAAATCTTCGACTGAATGAGTGAGCTCGCCGTGTTGGAAAACGCATTCTGCAGCACCGTCATCATGATGAGGCCCGGAATGATGAAGGCCGTATAGGACACGCCCTCATAGACGGGCAGGTGCTTGGAGAGCGCTTCGCCGAAGACAAAGAGATAGAGCCCGCCCGTGAGGACAGGGGCCAGCACGGTGTGCATCCACACCTTGAGGAAGCGAATCACTTCCTTTTTAAAGAGCGTCCAGAAAGGAACCCACATCAGGCTTCACCTCCCGTAACAGCGAGGAAGACGTCCTCCAGATCAGGCTGTCCTACCGTCAGATTTTCAATCTCCGCGCCGGCCGCCTTCAGGCTTTCGAGCTTTCGCAAAGCGTCGTCGGCGTCCTTAATGCGCAGCGTCACATCATTGCCATGACGGCGCATAAGGTCGCGCGCCGCTTCGGGCGGCAGGTCCCCCTTTACCAGCCGGCAGCGGAGCACTCGGCCTTCAAAGCGCGACAAAAGCGCTTCCGTGCGGTCCAGCGCTGCAACTTCGCCCTTCTTCATGATGGCGATGCGGCTGCAAAGCGCCTGCGCCTCTTCGAGGTAGTGCGTTGTGAGAATCACCGTCCGCCCCTCGCGATGCAGCCGTCCGATGAAGTCCCAGAGGTGTTCGCGAAGCTCAACATCGACGCCTGCCGTCGGCTCATCGAGCACGATCACCGGCGGCTTATGAACGAGCGCCTGGGCAACGAGCACACGGCGCTTCATGCCGCCAGAGAGCGCACGCATGGAAGCGTCGGCTTTGTCGGTCAGACCCAGATTGGCGAGAATATCATCAATCCAGTCGTCATTTCGGAAAATGCCCCAGTAGCCCGACTGAAAGCGCAGCGTTTCACGCACCGTCAGAAACGGGTCGAAAGTGATTTCCTGCGGCACGATGCCGAGAAAGAGCGATGCGGCTCGTCGATCTGTACGGGTATCCACGCCGCGAACGAGAATGCGCCCGCCCGTCGGCGTGGTCAGTCCGCCGAGGCAGGAAATCAGCGTTGTTTTGCCGGCGCCGTTGGGGCCGAGCAGACCAAAGAATTCGCCTTCTTCAACGTCAAAACTCACGCCCTTCAAGGCAAGCGTGCCCGAGGCGTAGCGTTTTTCGAGGGAGTCGATGCGAACGGCAGGCTGTGCCGAGGCCATTACCAATTCACTCCGAAGATGGTGCGGAAGCGCTCGACGCCGCGCTCGAGATCCATGCGGTCCGGATGCGTTTCGCTCGCCAGACGGCGCGCTTCGCGCTCGGGCGTCACCTTGCCGCCCATCATCGCGGTCATCCGTTCAAAGAGCGCCGGATCAATACGGCCGCGGCAGAGATAAGTGCCTGCGAGGGTATTGTTTTTGCCCGCTCGTACCAAACTCTCCGATGTACGCTTCATCCAGTCGAGCGCTTCGGGCGTTTCAGCATTGCCGCCCATGGTGGCGAAGCACCCGATCGTCTTGCCTTCGAGCTTTTTCGCTGCCGCCTGAATGTCTTCAGGCGCCATGCCGCGGTCACACCAGAAACCGAGCAGAATCGGATTAAAGCCCGACAGGTCTTCGGGCAGCGCTTCAGGCTTGACCAGAACGGCCCCAGGCATCGCGTCGCAGATGGCGTGACCGAGAATCATGGTGTTGCCCGTACGGGAACTGATGACGACAAGAGGCTTGGCGGCGGCAGCAGTCATGGGGAATCTCCTCGAAAATGGTAGTGAACGCGGGACCGTTTAAATGCAGTCCGTCTGCGCAGTCAGAATAATGCGATTCGCCGCAGCGTGTTCGAAGCACGCTTGCGGCGTAAATATGGCTCTCGTCCCAAGCACAATTGAACCAGAATGACGGCGAGCCGTTTGCTCACGATCTCAGCGAGCCGCTTTTCTAACGCATCACCCTTCATACGGGCTTAATGCGCAGCCTCCGAGATCGTTGGGGGAGGCGATCTTCGGAGGCAGAGCGGTTCGAGACGAGCTGAAGCGGATGAATCAGGCCGAGAACTTGGCTCGGGCGGCAATGAACTTTTCCTTCACGGATTCGACGAGCTGATGATTTTCTCGGCCGACGAAAACCGAGAAGGCCGTTTTGCCTTCCTTGGTAAAGAACTGCACGGCAAGAGACTCGCGTCCCATGAAGGGGAAGGTCGTGAAAGCCACGGCCGAGAAGGCGTCATACTTCATGTGGCCGCCGATCGTCGCCGACTTGGCGAGGATGTTGTAGTAGCCCTGAGCAATCTTTCCCTCATGGAGCTGCCCCTGAATTTCAAAGATGCTGCCTTCATGCTGAATGAAAAGCGTGATCTTTTCCCAGGAAGCGAGTTCCGCCCAAATTTCGGTGAAGCGCTCTGTGATGTCGCCCTTGACGAAGGTGCAGTTGACTTCCGGCAGCAGTTCGGCAGCCTCAAGATCCGTTACGCCGAGTCGGCCGGCGATGGAGCTCACCGTCACCGGATAGGGCGCAGCAAGCATTTCTTCAATGATCTTGGCTTGTTCGGCCGTAGGCTTCTTGCAGCAGCAGTTGGTCATGGCGTTGTTTCCTTTGTGAAGTGAAAAAAAGGTTGTGCGAAGTCTGAAAAAATCATTGGGCAACGTCAGCCGGCTGCAAATCCTTCATGTCGAGCGCAGTTCCGCAGGCCTGCAGAAGCTCCAGATCGTGGGTGATCAGGAAAACCGCTCGGCCTCGGGCAGCCTCGGCCTTAAGCAGCTTGGAAATGGAGGCCATATTGGCGCCGTCGAGCCCTGACGTCGGTTCGTCCAGAATCAGAATTTGCGGATTCTTGGCAAGCGCACAAGCAATGACTACCCGCTGCTTCTCGCCGCCCGAGAGACTCTGCGGGTGGCGTTCCGCGAGCGAAGCCAGACGCAGCGTCGTGAGGAGCTCCGTGACCCACGCTTCTTCTTCAGCGGTGAGTTTCGGCGTCTTCAGACGCTGCCAGAAAGCTGCGTGCTTTTTCGCTGCGGACTTGGCTGCAATCATCGAAGCCTCAACCTCTTCGCGCACGGTGCGCATCTGAAGCTGATGGTCGGCATTTTGGAGCACCAGCCCCGAATGCGGCATGAGGCCGTCCCGGTCAACGGGCCGGCCCTCAATCGAGAAGACGCCTTGGGCTTCATTGAGCCCGGTCAAGATGCGCGCCAGCGTTGTTTTGCCCGTTCCGTTGGCGCCGATCAACGCCGTGATCCCTGCAGGAACCGAAAAACTCACGTTGCTGAAGATGGGCTTTTGAGCGCCTTTATACGTAAAGGAGACATGTTCGGCCGCAAAAAAGCCCGCCGGCACGGTCCCGTCTCCCAGTGCCGTCGGAATGCGCGGCAAGGTCGGGCGGAGATCCTCCACCTCGGCTTGGCGAAGCCCGTAAAGACGGCGCACATTCTCATCGTCAAGAATAGAGAACGGGCCCCGAACGGCCACCGCTCCGGCCTGCATGACGAGGACCTCATCAACCAAGCCTTTAAGCCAGTAAAGACGATGGTCGACCACGAGAATGGCTGCGCCCTCGGCTTTGAGTTCACCGAGGATGCCGGCAAGCGACACTGTGGCTTCCGGATCCAGATTAGCGCTCGGTTCATCGAGAATGAGCGCTTTGGGGCCGAGCGCGAGAATCGAAGCGAGTCCGACCTTCTGCTTTTGCCCTTCGGAGAGCTCGTGAATGTCCTGCGCGAGAAGATGTTCAATCCCCATGCGCTTGGCAGCACGGTCTACGCGGGGACCGATTTCTTCAAACGGTACGCCGCGGCTTTTGAGCGCGAAGGAGATCTCATCGCCCACATTGAGCGCGAAGAACTGCTCTTCGGGATCCTGAAAAAGCGTGCCGATATGTTCAGAGAGCACCGCCACGGGCGTATCTTGAGTGGGATTGCCGTCGACCAATACTTCGCCCGACAGGGTGCCGCCGTAGATCTGCGGACACAGGCCGTTCACCAGCCGCATGACCGTCGTCTTGCCGCAGCCCGAAGCGCCGGTAACGAGCTTAAGCTCGCCCGCATCAACCGTGAGATCAAGACATCGAACCGCATCCGGCGAGTCTGGTTCGGCACCGCTGTAGCGGTAGGAAACTTTCTTCAGTTCAATCGCGTGCATGGGCTTAATCAAGGCATGACAGCGCCGGGCGTCATAAAGAGCTCGCGCAGGAAGATTTCAGCGAGAAGCGCCAGAACGACGCAGACACCCATCGCTATAAAGATGTTTCGATCGAGTTGGGAGAGCGGCGGCGCCTTTGGGAGCACCGTGCGGTGCGCCGTACCGATGCCCTTCAATTCCGCTGCAATACCCAGCGTTTCAGAGGATTTGAGTGCACGAAAGAGGATCGGCGTGAACAGCAGGCGAGCCGACAGGATTGGGTGCGTCGTAATCATCACGGGGCCCATCGGCCAGCCGCGGATACGAAGCGTCTCCCAGACCTGACGAATATCGTTTGTGAAGGTCGGGATGAAGCGAAGCATGACTACTGCCGGCAAAAAGACAACAAAGGGCAGATGCAAACGCTCCAGTGTTCCCAGCAAGTCCTCAACACGCGTCGTGAGTGCGAGCACCATCACCACATTCATCATGGAGACGCCTCGCAGAAACGGAACGAAGAGCGCTTGGGCGGAGAGACCGCCCAGCTTCGGCGCCCAGAGCGAAATAAGCCACCCGAACCCGGCTGACACCGCCATCATCACGGCCATAAGAATGTAAAGCAGCGCCACGAGCTTCGGGCGCTTAAGCATCAGCACGTAGACAAGCGTGAAAAGGAAGAGCACCATCTGGCTTATGACGCCGGAACAAGCCACAACAAGTACGGCGGTGACCAGCATGACGGAGAGCTTTGTTTTGGCGTCAAGCCCCCGCAGTATTGAGCTCTCGTCTTTAACGAACAAAACCCGCATGGCGGAGCTCCCCTACAGTTTTCCATCCAAACCAGAGACCAATCACAGAGCCCGCATAACCGAGCAGCACGATCGGTATGATGATCGTCATCAGTGCCGGGGTCTCTCGAAGGAAGAGGTAGGACACCCCGAGCGAAAGCATCTTGCTCACGAAGTCGTAAACTCCGACCGCCACCCAAGGCGCCCAGGGCTTATGAACGCCGCCCGAAAGCACGACGAAAAGTTCACCCAGAAGAGCGCCGGTCAAGGCTGCCGGGAGAAGCGTCAGACTTCCGCCCAAAAGCAGGACGCTTACGAGCATGCTCACCACGGTAAAGAGCGTGAGCGTCCAAAGCTTCGGAACCTTGGTGAGCAGCACGATCATGAGGGTCGTATAGACCAAATTCTTTCCCAGGAGCGAAATGGGATTCATCCCTCCGCCCGCAAGTGCAATCAAGAGACTCGAAAGTTTGGCGGCAGCGGCAAAGACACCGATGAGCACGAGCTCTCTCGGTTCCCAACGCCTTTTAATCCATTGAGGCTTGGTCGTTGTCATCGCAGTGACGGCTCCTGGAATGAAAAATAACTTGTAGAAGTCGACCTGCGCCCTGCACCTCTTAGAACGAGATACAGGGCGCTGTGACTTGCTTCTTTCAGCTCAAAAGAATGAAGTTAGAACTTCGCATTGAGCTTAACGGCGAGATAACGGCCCGGTTCATAGATCGCGGTCTGTTCGCGATAGGCCTTGTCAAAGATGTTGTAGAAGCCCGCATCGAGGCCATACTGCTTCTGGTCGCCAAACGTCACGCCGCCCGTCAGGTTGAAAGTCGTGGCGCCGCCGAGGCGATAGCTCGAATCAGATCGAGCAGTAGCAGAAGGATCCTGATACTCCGTTTTTGAAATGGTTCGAGCATATGCGTCGGCATGCAGACCCAAGCCATTTGCTTCGCCGTTCCAACGGAAACCGTAGCGAGCGATAACAGCAGGAGTGGCAGTCTTATAGGTTTCCACGTCACCGTAATCAAACTGACGACGGGTGAAAGTTAAGTTGACATAAGGCTCAAGTCCAATGGACTTAATTTCATATGAACCAGTCAATTCAAGACCGTACGTTGTGGCTTCGCCGACATTTTCATATCGATAGAAATTAGGAGCATACGGGGAAGACTGAATGTAATCTTTAGCTTTCGAATAAAACACTGCTACATCCAACAAGATGCTGTTGGATAGCCACCGAGCACCGACTTCGAAGTTATTGGATGTTTCAGGCTTCAAATCAGGATTACCTAAGGTCGTACTGGAACTGCCCATGCTCGTCGGAATATAGCGTTCCTGCAACAATGGCGAACGGAACCCCTGAGCCCACTGAGCACGTAAGGCTAATTCTTCTAATGGCCGCCATACCAACCCAGCATTGAAAACAACACGGTCGTCATGCTGCTTACCAGCCTTGCCCAGCTCAGTTTCAGGATCAAACGGTCCGGGATTATCCAGATAAATCTTTTCCCCATGAATATCTTTCATGTTAGTTTTAACATACGTATAACGAGCACCATAGGACAGCGTTAACGTTTCAAAGATATTCGTTTCTGCCGAAGCAAAAAGTGCATGGGATACCATCGAACCATCGTAGTAACCGATGCGATCGTAATTTGCCAACTGGTATTTTTGGGGTTGCGGCAACCTACCAATCATCATATTGCCAAAAGCCGTCCTTCTGGCCTGAGTAGTGCTTGTCGCATTCAGGTCGTCATTATTGAATTCATAGCCTGCAACCAAAAAAGTGTTTTCAGTTACTGCCCAATCAGTCTGTAAAGCGAATCCATATTGATCCAAAGAATTATCCGCCCAATTATCGATAGTTAGCGGCATCTTTATGATTGATGGCGTTGTTTCGACATGGTTAGCCATGAATTTATCGTTCTTCTGATAAAACGCATCAACACGCACTTTCCTAAGGACATTGGAAAGATTTCGGAATTCACCAAATACCCCCAACTTTGTGCGCTTCCATTCCGGCACATCCACATAGAAAGGCTCATACCCCGGCTCTGCACTGCCTGACATGAAATCCAGGTCAAAGTGATCCAGCGTAGCGCCTACCGTCGCCTTTTCATTGATGTCATACGACACAAAAAGATTTGCTCCGGTCGAATTGAACTTCGTGTGGTTCATATCACCGACAGGCGTTTTCAGATTATCGCCGTCTTCGTGAGCAACGCCGATGCGATACTTCCAGCCCTCAACGCCGCCGTACACCGACGCGTTGACAGACTTGCCGGAGTTGGAGGTGTTCATACCGGCACCAACCTCGCCTTGCACCGGTTTTGTACCGCCTTTCTTCGTGATGATGTTAATCGCACCGCCAATGGCGTCGGAACCGTAAAGCACAGAGGCCGGTCCTTTGATGACTTCAATGCGTTCAACCATGGCCGGATCGATCAGAATGGGTGATCCGGACATTGACTTCTGCTCGGAAATCTTCTGACCGTCAATCATGACGAGCGAACGAAAAGCGTCTTCACCGCGGATCTTCGCGCGCTTAATACCCTGCCCGCCGTCGTTATTGATGCGGACCCCGGTCATGGACTCGATCAGCGCACCAATCGACTGAGCGCCGCTCTTCGCAATATCGTCTGCTGTGATCACGGAAACGCTCATCGGCGTTTCCATCAAGTCCTGCTCAAAACGGCCAGCGGTAACCGTTGTGGTTTCAAGCGTCTGATATTCATCGGCAATCGCCGCGCCGGAAAAAGTAAGTGCAGCAACAACAGCGGCAGAAAGAAGGTTGTGGGTATAAGTTTTCATGGATAAGTCCACTAAGTTCTTCTTGGTCCTAGAAAGAAACTGGAGGGATTCGCTGTGGGAAATAGTGCTTTTTATTGTTTTGGATAAAACTTCAGCGAACGCCAAGTTCGCGAAGTCCGTCCTCGCCGAGGACTCGTTCGATCACATCTTTGGGCGCCTGAGCGACCATCTGAGTAATCATTTCTTTGGGCATTTTTTTGGCCATTTCAATGATCATGTCGCGAGGCATTCCTTCGAGCATCTTTAAGATGCCCGGCGGCATCTGCCCATGCGCGTGGCGGCCCGCACTCGCCATCTTCATCATCGAATCGGGAGCACCCATGTCCATCTTTTGCTCGCTCTCGGGTTCGGGCAGCTGATGTGACAAAAAGTCCATCAGGAGCTGAGCGAGGGTGACGTGCCAATACTGACCGGCAACCGTCTGGTAATACCAATCGCCGCGTTTGACGAGAAGGCCGGCCTCACACCACTGTGAAAGCACAACCTTGGCAAGGTCTTCAAGCGGAAGTCCGCCGAACTGTCGGCCGATGGCCTTGAGATTGATGGCGCCCGACTCCATTTCGGAGGAAATCGTGCGCAGCAGGTGCCAGTTGTGTGTCGGCGCCATCGCAAAGGCGACGGGCTTTCTGCCTTCGCCGAGCAACCGGTAATAGTCGGCGAGCTTACGTTCCATCATGTAGGAATAGCCCGCCAGACGTCCGCCCGCTCCGCAGCCAAAGGCCAGACAGTCGCAGGCGCTCTTGCCCCAGGCGTTGTAGATATTGCGTTCGCGAATCGTTCGGCCCCAATGGTTGTTGGAGAGCCGGCGCCAGTTCTGGCTTGTGAAATATTCAACGCTCTTGGCGAAGAAATCCGCCTTTTCGTCAGAAGTAGCCGCACGCGGAAGCTTCCCGTTGGCGATATAGCGGGCGAGCGGGGACTTCTCAAAAACGTTGAGCTGATAGCAGTCCACCCCGTCGAGATGCAGTGAAGCGGCGGTCTCCAGGTCGTCTTCCCAGACCTCCATCGTCTGCCCGGGGAAACCGTAGATCATGTCGCAGACCACGGACGCATTGTTGTAGGAGCAGAGCTTGTCGAGACGGCGGATGATTGTGTCGCGATCATCAACGCGCATCACCGACTGCCGAATTTGCGTGTTGAAGGTCTGCACGCCCAGTGAAAAGCGATTAACGCCGGACTCGATAGCCGCATCCATCTTGGCGTCACTGAAATTGTGAATTCGCCCTTCGAGCGTAATTTCGCAGTCGTTTGCGAGCGGCAGATATTTCTTCACCGCTCCCATCACCAGACGGATATCGTCGGGTGAAAAAGCCGTCGGCGTGCCGCCGCCGAAATAAAGCGCATTGATGGGCGCAGCATTCTGTGCCGCACGGTCGCTCCAAAGCTCAAGCTCCTTCACGAGCTGCTTGGCATATTCCGTCGTCGCCTCTTCCTTCCAGGGGTTCTGATAGAACATGCAGTAAAGGCACCGCGTCTCGCAAAACGGCACATGAATATAGGCGAGGGACCGCCCCGAGCGAGGTGTGTCGTAGTGGCTGTCAATGGCTTTCTCAGCCTCTTCTCCAATCAGCGGCCGACCGCCGGGCCCCGAATGCACCGCCGCTTTGGCAATAAAGGCCTTGTGCAGCGGATCAGACGCATCAGCAAAATAGGCTTCAACGCCTTTAGTTTGGAGCGCTTCATTCATCGCGCGAGCACCCGACTCAAAAGTTGGGGCTGCGGGCTTAGGTGCGGGGCTTTCAGACAAAATGCGGCCTCTTATGGAGAACTGTCCGTATGTATAACACGAACAATAATGAGAAGGATTCGCATTATATAGGAATATTCCTTAAAT
>CDYG01000718.1_pt1 | contig 41469 bp, 36 predicted proteins | sample 554931 | NCBI WGS metagenome assembly CDYG01 (sample SAMEA3182055, study PRJEB8094) | gut metagenome | biome: human; feature: gut; material: Stool; isolation source: human stools | place: Canada | collected 2012-11-13
GCCGGTTTGTTATTGGCCAATGCATTTAATGGAAATGACATTCATTAATAGTGAAATGAATGCACGTCAATATAAGTCAATTGAATGAGAGGCGCGGCTGACTCAAGTCACAGCCCGGCAGATTTCTTTTTTGAACGCACTCGCTGAGGCAGATTCCTTTCTTCCAGCATTAATCCTGCAGAGTCCTCTTGCGCTGCAGCCAGGCCGGATAGAAGAGGGGATAAGCCAAGCGCGTTGAGCACGGACGCAATGTTTCCAATAGAGACACCGCAGTCTCCATTTTCAATTTTGGAAAGTGTATTGAGTGATATGCCCGCTCGGTCAGCAACGACAGACTGAGGAAGCCGGCGGCGGAGGCGGGCAGATCGGAGATTGGATCCGAGTTGAATGACGGACTCTTCGACAGCTATGGAAGGACGCATAACATCTCCTATAAGCGATGTTGAAAATTATAACACGCAAGACTATGCGAACTAACATAAACTAAAAAATATCGCTCCGCAATGAGCAAAAGTATGTTTAGAACCTGTTTTTGGGTTGTCAACAGATGCCTTGGTCCCGGGTAATTATTGGCTTTATATAAATTTTGCTTAGTTCTAAATTGATTAAAACGCATTTTAATGTGTATTAAAATTTACGGTACAACCGTTGCTCCCTGCTCGCATGGTAAGTCTGAGCGCCAGATGAGTTGGTTTTGAGTACGGAGCAGCCGTTTGGGTTTAGGACTCTCTATGGATAAATGGTCTATCGCCTGCCCTGCGCTGATGATGCCTTCAATCGCTGGATCTGCTCACAGATAGAGCGTCTCTCAACATCCATCAATTCAATGAGACAGATGAGAATATAAGTTTATTGATCTTAGAACGATCAGATAAAGCCATAAGGCATGTATTGGCAATATTGATGAATGAAATAAGACGAATATGCTGTCGAGTAATTGTTAATCGTCATAAGCCATATGGTGCTGCAGCTGCTGCGCATGCAAAATTAACTTGAATAGATCGTTATGCAGCAATGATTCCGATATGCGGTATTGGAGGTGAAGAGAGGTGTCTGTGCAGAGAGTGTCCTCTGTATTGATTGTTGTTGATGATATAGGGGTGCTGATTTGAATTGAATGGCAATGATGGAATAGATGGCGGCCAAGTCAAGTGGTATGCTGAGAGAGTGTTGAATGAAATAAGCTTACTGAATATCCATTCATCGATGGGCTCAGTTATTCATTCAATTTGGAAATGTTAAAAATAGCGTACTTACCGAATAATCCTCTTTGAGCTGACTCTTCAGAAACCGGCTTCATCGCCTCAGGCCATTTGTTTTTCACTCACAGACGAGTTTTGTTTGCAGGCGTGAAATTGTATGTCTCAATCCCAATTCGCGCCTCCCGTGTATGGGTAGTCCTCTTCCGTTGATGGGATGAACTGACTCGGCAGCTTCAAGCGCATGGGTAAGCTCGGTAGATTCCGCGGGATGAACAAAAGCAAAACGCCGGCAGTACCGGCGTTTTGAGATGCATTTTGAAGCGGTTTCAGCTCAGAGATGTGTGCTGGAATGCGTGAAACGAGTTCATTTGCTACCAGCGTTTAGCCATTTCGGCAGCGACTCGAACGAGGCCTGTCTGCGCGCAGACGACGCCGCAGAGAATCATGCCTACGCCCATGACGCCGATGTAGCTCATCTCTTCATTGAGGAACCAGAGGCCGCCGATAATGCCGACAGCTGGGCTGAGATAGGTGTACCAACGCGTGCCCGATGCGCCGATCTCCTGCTCAGCTTTATGCCAGAGTGTGTATCCGATGACCGTTGCCGCAAGTGCCAGAAAGACGAGGTTTGCGCCGGCAGCAGGCACTTCAAAGAGAATGGCCGCGTCGGTAGGCTGTTCATTCAGGTAAAAAGGCAGCGCCCCCAGGATGCCGTAGCCCGTGGACTTGCGCATGACGAAAAGGGCGGGCAGATCAGCAAGCGCTCGTAGGACCAGTGAATACACGGCGTAGGCTGCGGCTGCGGCAAGGCCGAGATAAAACCCAAGCCGCGGCAGGTCCTGCAGAACGGCGTTGTCAAAGTAAAGCAGAAACGTACCGGTTGCTGCCGTGCAGATCCCCAGAAAGGTCATCCAGTGAAGTTTCCAGGTGCTGAGCGCAGCCATGGCCAAGAGGCCGCTCAGAAGCGGCCCCATGGCGATAAGACTGGCTGTTGTCGAAACGACTCCGTGTTCCAATGCCAGCGTCTGCAGACCGAAAAAGAGAGGAATACTGGTAAGGCCGAGGAGCGCTACGGTGATTTCTCCTCGCATGGTGCCCGAGTAGAGCTGCATGGGGGCGAGGAAGATGAGGATGCCGTAGGCCAGCACCGAGCGGAGTTCAACGAGCGCCCAGGGCTGCATTCCGAAATTGAGAAGCACCTTGCTGCTCACGAGCGTCATGCCCCAGCAGAGGACAACAAAAAGGGCTAGGAGGTGGTAGGACCAGCTGCGCATAAAAGAAGTTCCACGTAGCATCAATTTTTTAATTTTAACGAATGCTGTCGTGCGGGCTCATTAAGGAGTGCTGTCGGCGAACATGAAGCATCGCACCATCCATATGAAAACGCCTCTGCACTGGTGTGCAAAGGCGTTTGGGGGAAAGCGTTATTCGTTGCGTTTATGCCGCGGCCGACGGCTTTCTTCTGCGCAGACAGAGCAGACGCATAACATTCGCTGCGAAGACTTTGCCGAGCAGGATGATGCCGAGGCAGACGCCGATCGTCGTCGGCACGACGAGGTCGCCGGCAGCGTTCTTCAGCGTAAAAAACACTACGCCGGTGGCAAGGAAGTTGCCTAATGCTGCGTCGGCGGTCATCTGGAACGTTGCGAAGATAGAAACCTCATCTTCCGTCAGTTCTCCGCGGTCCTTAAGTGCGCGGGTGAGTGCTGCGCCGGCGTCTGTCGACTGCAGTGATGCAACGATAGCGAGCGAGGTCGAGCCCGGCAGTCCCATCAGCGGGCGCAGGATCGGGTTAAGCACGCGGGTGGCGGCACGGATGGCGCCGTAGTATTCAAAAACGGCAATCATGGCCGTAGCGAGCATGATTGAGGGAACCAATGTCAGTGCGAAGACGAAGCCGTCAATCGCGCCGGAGCCGCCCTTGCCGCGGAAGTTGGAGAAGGTGGTCGAAAGCTCGCCGCCCTTATCCGTCACATTCGCCACAACGTTGCCGAAGCTGCCGTTGAGGATGGTGTAGTCAAAAATGCCCCACCATTTGTCGGTGATCAGCAGTCCCGAGAAAAAAAGGATGGCGACGATGAAGGAAATATAGCCGCCGATGCCGGGAGCCTTTGAAAGTTCCGCTTCTGCACTTTGATCGGCAGTTGGTTTTTTGGGGGTATCGCTCATTGGCGTCCTCTTGAAGTATTTCAGTCTGTTTTACGCTGGACGCGGCGAGGTTCGCCAAGTGTTGACGAATGGCAGCAGCGGCGGCGCGGCGATTGTGGGCGAATTCTACCCGCGGAATGTGACTCAATGTAATGGGTGCTAACAAGGAGAAGGTATGGCCGAGTCTGCATCAGGCGAAATAACCTCCGAGCACGCTGAGCACAGAATGATGGGTAATCACGCGTGACTTCTGCGCTAATCTTCGGTGTTCCTTTCTTTTTGAGGTTCGAAAACTGTCCATGAACGCTTCCTCTTGCGCGAGTCAGCTCGATGCGCTCCATTTGGAGCTCCTCCATGCCGCCATCCCGCAGCAGTACGACACCATCGGCGTCATGATGCCGGGCGTTGCCGGTCGAATCGGCTGTCGTGCTTCGGCATACCGCAGCGCTGCGAAGCGTCTTTGCCGTTTGGGCGCGGGAAATGTGGAGTCATTGCTTGCGGCATTTTTGAGCGATGCACAGTGCCGACGTACGCAGGGCAGGGGATATGTGCAGGAAGTTTTGTGGACGGTAATGCTCGCTGCCAGCCAGGTAGAGGGCATTCCTTTTGCAAAACGCCTTGAGTGGCTCGACAAGCTTGCCCAATGCGTAGACAACTGGGCTTCCTGCGACCTTCTAGGCGAAGCGGTCAAGGATTTCACGCTTGCACAGAATGAAGCATCAGCGTTTGCCTTTATGGATGCGCTCATCAAGTCGAGAAATCTCTGGCGCATACGGCTTGCGTTGGTGCTTATGCTCGCGCACATGGCGCCGGCCGGTTCACGACCGCTTGAGCGGGCCGTTCAGTTGTCCTCAGCCCCCGAAGTGCTGACCTGCGCCGCTCAGAGTTATTACGGTTCAATGGGGCTTGCCTGGGCATTCTCCGTCTACGCCGTTCATGATTTCAGTCTTGTGGAGCGGGTCGTCGTGGACCTCATTGTCAACAAACGTATCGATCCCGCGACAGCTCGGCGGACGGCACAGAAAGTTCGCGAGTCCTTTCGCTCGGCTCAGGCAGAAAAAGCATTGTTGTCGCAGAATATTCAGAAAGCGCTCGACGGCATCCCGGCAGGCAGCTTGCCTGCCGCCCGGAACAACAAGCCCGCGGGCGCCGTACCGGCCTTTCGAAGGAAACTCCTCAAAGGCACGCCTCCAAGTACCGCTGTATAACCTATAGGTAGGTTAGATTTTGTCCTAAAAAGAGTATTCACCACACAAACAAAGGAAAACAAAAGATGCGTAAATTCTTTCAAGAATTTCAAGCCTTTATTTCTAAAGGCAATGTTCTAGACCTTGCTGTGGCCGTGATCATCGGCGCTGCGTTTTCAAAAATCGTCGACAGCCTCGTAAAAGACATCATCAATCCCATCCTCGGCGTGCTCGTTGGTCGTCCGGATTTTACGAATTTGTTTGTGGTGCTCAAGGATGCCCCGAATTACACCGGTCCGCAGACTTATGAAGGCCTCGTCAAGGCCGGCGCAACGGTTTTTGGCTACGGCGCATTTTTAACGGCTATTGTGCAGTTCCTGCTCCTTGCATTTGCCGTTTTCTGGCTCATTAAAATTGTTGTGACGGCTCGTACCCGCATTGCAGCTGAAGCGGATCGTCTGCTCAATGCCAAACATAAGGAAGAGGAAGAAGCCAAAGCGGCTGCCCAAGCCGCTGCTCCTGCTCCGGCTCCTTCGGCTGAAGAACTTGAGCTTCTGCGCGAGATCCGCGATCTGCTGAAGGCTCAAAAGGGAACGGCAGTCAAGGACGAATAACAACTGCAAATTCCGCAGCAAATAAACCCGCCGGAAGTTTCATGAGCTTTCGGCGGGTTTTTCATGACGGCTTGAAAGCGGGAAGATCTTTAATCTTCCTCGCTTTGCCTGTGATGAGGCTTGTTCAGTCTCAGGCCTTGAAGGCGGCTTCAAGGTTGGGGACAACCTGCTTCTTGCGGCTCATAACGCCGGGCAGCCAAGGAGTGCCTTCAGCAGTTGTACCAAACGCACCGGCAATCTTCGCGGGATCATCGGAGACCATGAGCAGAAGCGAACCTTCCTTCATGATGTCCGTGAGAAGCAGGATGGCGGTATGACGGCCTTCAGCCTTCAGTGCGGCGAGGTCAGCGAGCAGCTCAGGGATGCGGTCTTCGAGGAGCTTCAGGTCGACGAGTTCAAGCTGGCCGATACCGACCTTCGAGCCGGACATGTTGAAGTCTTTGAAATCGCGCATGATGAGGTCGCGTGCGGCAACGCCCTTGACAGCGGATTTGGCGGTGAAGAGTTCCATGCCGAGCGCTTCAATGTCTTTGATGCCTGCAATTTCAGCAAGTTCAGCCGCGGCCGCCTTGTCGGCCGGGGTGCAGGTCGGGGACTTGAAGATCACCGTATCCGAGAGAATCGCACAGAGCATGGCGCCGGCGATATTTTTCGGCGGCACAAAGCCGAGGTAGTCATACATGCGCTTGAGAATCGTATTCGTGCAGCCGACGGGCATGATGACGATTTCGAGCGGCGCGGAAGAGGTCATGTCGCCGAGCTTATGGTGGTCAACGATGCCCTTGAGCGTGCAGTCTTTGAAATCATCGGGCGCCTGATTGAGGTCGGAGTAGTCGACGATGTACACGTCCTTGCCCGCGACGCTCGTCACGACTTCAGGAGCTTCCAGGCCGAAACGCTCAAGCACGAAGGCGGTTTCCGGAGCCGGCGTTCCCTGGGCAGCAGCCTTGACGTCAAGGCCGCGCTGGCGGTAGAGGTCGGTGCAGGCGATAGCCGAGACGATGCTGTCGGTATCGGGGTGCTTATGGCCGAGAATGATGGCGGACATTGTGATGAAGCCTTTCTTCAAAATGGGGAAATGCAGGCGTTTCCAGAGGAATACGCCGACGGGATGTTCAATCTAACAATTGTAGGCGAACTGCAAGCACCTTAATCAATAGGATTTATCTAATAAAACGAAAAATAAAATAAATGATTAGGCGTCCAGATTACTGCGGGATATCACTTGTACAAAAAAGATGCGGATGAGAATCATTCATTTGTCAAGCGTTGATTTTGTGTTGCTTTATTTGTGTTGAGAGCGATTCTCAGCATATACGTTATTCGCAAATTGAATATCGAGGGCTGTTTTCAAAGGGTTATTCCTTGCGGTCCTATGGGGAGCGGCTAGGTTAAAAGTCTTACATCCTTTGGCTGATGAGAAAAATAAAAACGGCTGAAGCGGTCATTCCGCGCTGAACTGTTGGGCGGCTGAACCTCTTCGCAGGTGAGCGGCAAAAACGGTGTCGGTGCAACCTTCCACGGAGATCCCCTCATGAGAGAAGACAAAACCGTCGACGGACCGGGCAGCATCGGCTTTTCACGTCGATCGCTGTTAAGCGGCGCTGCGGCGGCTGGTGCGGCCGGCACGTTCGGATTCTCGGCGCTTATGCCCGTTGATAAGGCGCTTGCCGAACAGGTTGAGGCTTTGAAGGCAGACGGATGGGAGGCGCATCCTTGCGCCTGCAATGTCTGCGGCGGTTACTGCGGTCTTTTGGCCATGCATAAGAAAGGTGCGCCGGTTTCGCAGGAAACGGTGCGCATCATGCCGAATCCAACCCATCCGCAGCGCGGCTGCTGCGCGCGCGGAGCACAGGCAATGTGGGTTTGGAATCATCCGATGCGCCTCAAGAAGCCCTTGAAGCGTGTTGGTGCCCGCGGTGACGGCAAATTTCAGGAAATTTCCTGGGATCAGGCCTTGAATGAAATCGCCGAACGTGTAAAGGCGATCGTTGAGAAAGACGGTGAACGAGCTGTCACCATGTCTTCGCACAATTTTTCGGCCATGCAGAAGTGGTTCGGCTGCGCCTTGGGCACGCCCAATGTGATCAGCCATTCATCAACCTGCAATTCCGCATCTATTGCCGGGCGCCGCATGGTGTTCGGCAAGGGCTTTGACGGCGCCGGAAAGGTTGAACCTGACTATGCGCGCGCGAAATATCTGCTTTGCGTCGGCCGCACATTGAATTGTGCGATTGGCGTCGCTGCGGTGGTTGCCCGCGCGAAGACCGAAGGCACCAAAGTCGTGTTTGTTGATCCGCGCATGCCTGAAGGCGCGCTGACGGGTTCTGAATGGATACCGATCCGCCCAGGCGCAGACTCGGCTTTCTTGCTCTCGCTCATCCATATTGGCATTACGGAGAAGCTTGTCGACTTCGAATTCCTTCGTCGGCATACCAACGCGCCCTATCTCGTTGAGACGGGTACGCGCCGTCCGATTGCGGCTTCAGAAATAATTGCCGGCGTGCCTGAAGACGCTTTTGTCGTCATGGATCGAAAGACGGCTTCTTATGTCGTGATGGGACTGAAAAAAGACGATAAAGGCACTGCTGTAGGCTTTGCGGAACCCGAGGGAGTCGATCCTGAGCTTGATCATGCGGCTCGGATTACGGCTCTTGACGGTCGAGAACTTGAAGCTGAAACCTGCTTCCGCGCATTCGCGGCATCGGCAGCGCATTGGACGCCGCAGGAAGCTGCGCGCACAACCGGTATTCCGGCCGAAACGATCACTCGCGTCGCGCGTGAATTCTTCACGCAGGGCGGCGTGGCCGATGACGGCTGGTATGCCTCGCGCAACGGCAACGACACGCACGACTTTGCGCTTCTTTCCCTTATTAATGCCTTTACCGGACGTATTGACCAGCCAGGCGGCTTCGTGGTTACGCAGGGAGGCGGCTTTAAGGCGCCGGGCGTTTCGCTTTCGGGCGGCAAAGGCAAGGGACCGCACGGCGAGACTTGGACCGCCCCCGAGAAGAAGTCTCTCGACAAGATTCTTTATCCGGAAGGGTCCGGCACGTATTCCGCCGTTTTTGAGGCCATTGAGACCGGCAAGCCCTATCCGGTGCGCGCTGCCTTTTTCACCGGCACGACGATGTTCCACCGCGAGGCTAATTCCGCGCGGCTCGCCAAGGCGCTGATGGGGCTGGAGCTCGTTGTCGTTCAGGATATTTTCCCGCATGAAATATGTGACTACGCCGACTACGTGCTGCCGTGCACATACTTCTTGGAGTGGCATGAGTATGCAGGCGTCAAATGGGCTTTGAACGGCAACGTTCAGAAAAACGATGCGGGCATTGTGCCGCCTCAGGGCTGCGAAGCGCGCGAAGAGGTCTGGCAGTTTGCGGAAATCCTCCGCCGTGCTTATCCGGATCGTGCCAAAGAGCGCTTGGGGCTCGAGGAGGAGCTGAAGACGCGCGAGGCGTTTAAAGCCTGGTACGACGGCATGATGGATGCGGCCTGGGCCAAGTTCATCGCAGCGAAGAATAAGGCTAAGCCCGGCGACGGCGACCGTATTGCTGCGGAAGTCGAAGCGCAAGGGTGGTCTCAGACCGCGGTGAAGAAGTGGGGTGTTTATCCCTACGTGAAGCCCTTTGGCACGCCTACCGGCAAAGCTGAACTCATTTCCTTCTATTTCACGCAGAAGTACGAAGACAAAGGTGCTTCAGGGCTGCCGCGCTGGGTGGAATCGCCGGGATTTACGCCGCCTAAACCGCGCTCCAACGAGTTTGTGCTGATTTCGGGCAAAGACAGTTCTTCCTGTTCGGGTGTTGCCATGTGGACGTGGCCCACGAAATTTTTGGGTGACCGAAGCATCTGGATGAATCCGGCCGATGCCGAACGAATCGGCATTAAGAACGGTCAGGAGGTTGAGCTCGAGGGGCTCGACACCGGGGTGAAGGGGCGCACGACCGTGAAAATAACCAACCGCGTCATGCCGGGCGTTCTCTTCGCTCACGGATTCTCGGGAGGCGTTCGCACCAAGCAGAACCTCGGCGCATACGAATGGGTGCGTGAAGGCATTAATTCGCACTGGTTCTGCACAGGCTACCGTGAACCGGTGGTCGGATCATTGTCTAATAACTGTTCGGTCCGCGTACGCGTCTGACGGTCATCCGGGAGAAAGCCATGGAAAATCATAAAAAGCTGGCGCATCTTCTTGATGTTACCCAGTGCGTGGGATGCTCGGCCTGTATTGTGGCCTGTGCCCAAACCAATTATCCGGACATGCTTAATGCTGAAAATACCGGATGGGAAAGTCTGCCGGCGAACATCCGGCGCGTATCCGCCGAGCTCGCCCGACGACCCGTTGAACTGCTTGTCCAATGCCAGCAGTGTGAGAATGCGCCCTGCATCACGGTCTGTCCGTTCGGCGCCAACAGCCATGATCCGGAAACGGGACAGGTGAAAACCGATCCCAGCCGGTGTGTCGGCTGTGGCTACTGCGTGACGGCGTGTCCGTACGATGCACGGTGGATGCATCCAAAAACGGGACTTCCGGTCAAATGCATGGGCAAAGGCTGTGAGTCGCTTCTGAAGGCCGGCAAGGATCCGGCCTGCGTTGCGGCCTGCCCGGCATCGGCCCGTGCATTCGGCGATATCAACGATCCTTCAAGCGCTATTTCTCAGCGTCTGCAGCACGGTCGCTCCGAACGGTTGATGCCGCAAAAAGGTACTCGTCCTAATTTCTTCGTGGTGGTGAACAAATGACGGCTGAATACATCAATTTGACCGCACAGGCGGCCACCAGCCACTGGGGATGGACGATTGCGTTCTTCCTATGGTTTGTCGGTCTCTCCGGCATGTCGCTCTTTCTCAATTATTGGGTTAGAAGCCGGCGGATCCATTACGCGGCAACGGCAGCTGCCGTCGTCGGCACGCTTTTGGTCGTGAGCCACCTTGGACGCATCCTCAATTTGCCCGCGGCAGCTTTCAATGCGCTCATTCATTGGAGTTTTGGTTTCACCAGCTGGATGTTTATCGGCATCTGCATTCTCGCTGTGCTTTGCGTTGTTACTGTGCTTCAGGCATGGCTGTTGACGAAAGGGTCAGCCCTCGGCATGCGCTGCGGACTGCTTGCTTTTGACGCAGTCCTGGGCGTTGCCGCTACGGCATATTCGGGCTTTCTCCTGACTCAGGCTGTGGGTGTGCCGCTTTGGACAACAGCGGCGATTCCAGTGCTCTGGATTTTTTCGGGACTGGCCTGTGCGGTAGGGTTGATTGAAATCCTGGCAGCGGCCGGGAAGCTCGACGCTGACTCTCCCCGCTGGCTGCATGCTGCGGGCTGGGCGGTGCACGGCGGCGAAGCCTTTGTGCTTTTTGCTTTCGTTCTCACGGCGCTTTCAGGTACGCCGGGTGCGGCAGCAGGTGCAGAAAGCCTCATCTCGGGCAGCACCAGTCTGCTGTTCTGGGGCGGTGCGGTCGGCTGCGGCCTTCTGATCCCGTGCATTACAGCTTGTCTGAAGAGCTTGCCGACAGCAGCTTTGGGCGGCGCAGCTGCGCTCATCGGCGCACTCTCGCTGCGAGCGGCGATTCTCTTTGCCGGGACATTTGATCCGGTCATTTGGCCGCTTTAACGGTTCGAGCGGAATTTCCCATCCAATGCCAGGCTTGCCGCTGAGCATTGGGTGGGAGGAACCGTGAGGTCCGCAGCGTCTGTTTCTCAAGTCTGCGGGCGATTGAGCAGCTGCCGCAGCTCATCGGTCCCATGCACATTCAGACGCCGGTAGATATTGGCTCGATAATTCTCAACGGTTCTTTCAGAAAGCCGGAGTCTTTCGGCAATTTGCTTATTGGAGCAGTTTTCCAGGAGGAGCAGCCGCAGAACATCTTTTTCTCGATCCCGCAAGTCGTTTAATGTCCAGTCGAGATCGGCCTGGGCGTTGAAGCCGTGCCGATGAAGCGTGTCTACGCGCAGTGCTCGCTCGATAGCCGCGATGAGATGATCTGTGTCTACGGGTTTTGTGAGAAAGTCAACGGCTCCGCGTTGCATGGCCTTGACCGCAAGCGGAATGTCTCCGTGCGCCGTGAGAAAAATAATCGGCATGCGAATCTGCCGTTCAATCAGAACCTTCTGCACCTCCAGCCCGTTGGTCGTCGGGAAGCGAAAGTCGAGGATGAGGCAGCCCGGATCGGTCAGAAGGTCACCAGCAAGAAATTCCTGCGGATCGGTATAAATGCGGGTCTCCCAGCCTTCGAGCGAAAGCAGACAGGAGAGCGAGTCACAGACATCGGAATTGTCGTCAACAATGCGAATGACAGTCGGCTTCATAGCGCAGCTCCTTCTTGACGAGGATCCGTCGGCTGAAAGGTCAGCACCACTCTGAATATTCCGGGAACATCCTCTGAGAGGAGAAGATCGGTTTCGTTTCGTTCGGCGATGCTTCGCACGACAGCGAGTCCAAGACCCAGTCCGTTCTCTTTAGAGGAATGCAGCGGCGACGAAAGTGCCTCTTGCTCTGCCGGCGTTAATGGCTGGCAGCTGTTGGTGATAGTGAGTTTCACAGCCCCGTTTGGGAGGGTGTCCATGTCCAGTTCAACATAAGGGACATCTGCTGAGGCGGCCGCTTCCGAGGCGTTCTTCAGGAGGTTCGTGAGCAGCACTTCAAGTTCTACGGCATCGGCCAGAACGGCGCCGGGCTGCAGTTTGAGGAGCGGCGGAATTTTGAGCGAGTGCATCTGTTTGAGGCGATCAGCCAGCACTCTGATAAAGCTTGAGAGTTCAATCTTGGCGGGCGTGCTGGCGCGCGAACGAGCGTAGAGACGAACGCGTTCGATGATCGTGCTGCAGCGCTGAAGTGTTGTGCGTGTTTTGCCGCAAAGTGCGCTCAGCTGCTGCCCTAGGGCTGTATTAAAGGCGTTCGGATTGCGTGCCAGCAGTTTGTCAATGGCCGCCAAATAATAGCCTGCGGCAGAAATAGGCTGCAGCAGTTCGTGAGCAACAATGTTGGAGAGCTGAGCAGTTACGCTCGCTTTTTCCAATCGATTGAGCCGGTCTGATGCAGCAGCCAGTTCCGCGGTTCGCCTGCGTACGAGCATGTCGCTGCGAATGGTGTGGAGAAGGCCAAAGAGGAGCGCTGCGGCAAAAAGCAGAATCCAGAGACTGTATTCTTTCCAGATCCGTTCTGCAGTCCAATGGCGAAGATATTCGTAGGGACCGAAGCGCAGCTCCTTGAAGAGTTTGTCAATCCGAGCAAAGTCGGTGGCGGGAAGCCACTGGCTGTGCCAAATCTCTTCGGGTGAAATGGCATAGAGCGCCATTGTCACATTGCGCAGTGTCTCAGGAGGCAGTCCGGCGGAGGCGATAACTGTCCAGCCGGGGTAGGCGCTGGAAGTATGGAGGTATTTCATACTGTCGCCGGAACGCGGTTCAAGCACGCGGATTTCTTTTGCAGAAGGACTCCCTGCAGCGAGCATGAGCTCCATAAGGCCCGCCTTGACGAGACCGGCATCAACTTTTCCCGCCGCGACGGCTTCAACGACGCGCTCCATCGGCCGGCCGACTTCTTCAATGCGGGAGAAGAAGTCGTCGGGATCCCAACCGCGCGCACTGATCTCTCCCAAGGCCGTCTGAGCATTCATAAACGCATCTTTGCGTGTAACGGCGGCGCTTTTTCCTTTCAGGTCCTCGAGCGTTTTAATCTGCGCATCGGATCTGCGGACGATGATCGCGCCGGCCATGCCTTCATTGGGATTGGGCGCCATAGGGGAGGCGAGTGTTCCCAGGGCTGTGAACCCTTTTTGATGAATTTCCCAATAAAACCCCGCAGTACCTATGAAGAGATCTGCAGTACCGCGCTGAGCGGCAAGATGCTGCGCTTCAAGGTCGTCGTTGGAGACGATCAGCCGATAGTTTGAAAGCCTGCGCCTGAGCACCTCCAGTGTTTCGGAAATGACCTCACTGTGCATGTCCGAGAGCGTGAGCTTCAGGACACTCACGCGCAGTACCGGCGCTGAAGGCGACGGCGCAGCTGAGGCAGAAAGCATGAAGCCCAGCGCCAAAGCAGTGAAGGTCGTGCGGATAAAAAGCATGCAGGATTGTCAAAGGATTCAGTTGATAAATACCTTAGCGCATTAGGGAAGATGGGCGAGCTGTATGCTTGATCTGCCCCTGCAATACCGGAGTACTCGCCTGTCGCACAATTGATTCCAGTCAATACCAACGGACGTGGTCTCTTAGAGGAGGCCCAGAAAAGGAGGACCAATATGATGGAACTATCTCGCCGGAAACTGCTCGTCGCCGCAGGGGCTGCCGCCGCTGCAGTGCCTGCCGCACACGCTGCCCAAGATCCGAGCCTTTCGGACAATGTTCCCAAAAAGTGGGACCGCACGGTAAAGCTCCTTATTGTGGGTGCCGGCGGCGCTGGGCTGACGGCTGCCGTATCCGCTGCGCAGAACGGTCTCACAGACACGCTCATTCTTGAAAAGATGGCTTATATCGGCGGCAATACGGCCATTTCCGGCGGCGGTATGAATGCTGTCGATCCTGCACGTCAAAAAGCCCAGGGCATAGAAGATTCCATCGAGAATCATTATGAGCAGACGCTCAAGGGCGGCGACTATCGTGCCAATCCTGCTTTGGTGAAGGAGCTCGTCGAGAATGCGCCGGAAACGGTGACTTGGCTCGAATCGATAGGCATGAAGTTTAAAGACAAGGTCTATCAGGTCTACGGGTCGCTTTATCCGCGCGGACATGCACCGCTCGGGTCGCTTGGACAGGACTACATCAAGGTTTTGGTGGACCAGTGCAAGAAATACGGCATTCCTATTGAGAAACAGGCAAGAGTCGTACGCATCATTCGTGAGACTCCGCTTAAGGGCAAGGTTCTTGGCGTGGAGTATGAAAAAGGCGGCAAGCTCATCACGGTTCGCGCGACTAAAGCCGTAGTGGTGGCGGCCGGCGGATTCGGCGCGAATAAGAAGATGAGGGCGCTGCATGATCCGCGTCTCGCAGACCTCACGACCACGAATCATCCGGGAGCAACCGGTGACCTGCTGCCGCTGATGGTTGATGTCGGGGCGGATTTGACCGGAATGGACTTCATCCAGTGCAACCCCGGCTGCCCTCCGGGACGTACGCACCGCGTACCGCTTCATCAGGGCGGCCGCTTCATCATTGTTGACCGCAACGGCAAACGCTTCATTCGTGAAGATGAACGCCGCGACGTAATCCGCGACGCTGTGCTGATTCAGCCTAAGGCAACCGCTTGGGGCATCCTTGATCAGACGCGCTTTGACATGATCAATCAGGGTCAGAAGGATGCTGCCTACAAGGGGCTTGAAACGGGTGATGCCTGGAAGGCAGACACGATTGAAGAGCTCGCTAAAAAGATGGGGCTTCCGCCTGCAGCGCTGAAGGCGACCGTGGATGAATTCAATGCGGGGGTCAAGGCCGGCAAAGACAAGCTCGGCAAGTACCAGCGCAATCTCTTCCCGATCGAAAAGCCGCCTTTCTGGGGTGCTTATGTCGGCATGAGCGTGCATCATACGATGGGCGGTGTGGTGATCAACACGGCGGCTGAAGTCATTGACCGCCGCGGTGAGATCATTCCGAATCTTTATGCTGCCGGCGAAGTGACGGGCGGCATTCACGGTGCCAATCGATTGGGCGGCAATGCCATTGCGGACTGCCTGACGTTCGGCCGTCTTGTCGGCAAGGAAATCGCCGAGAAAAAGGCATAACTCACCTTTGCTTACCCTGAAACGGAGACTGTCCCCGTCATGTTTCCGGAACGCCTGGTTTGCTGATCCCTGATTATCAGGATCCGGGGCGGGTTTTCCAAGCCAAGCAGCGCGAGCATATCGCGCTGCTTTTTTGTAATGGTGCGGGTCACACATGCACTCGGATGAGTTTCTTCCCCGAGCGTGCCACTATCGCTGCGGAGATTAGTGAAGGTTTTTGAGGACGCATCGCCTACCCTCCTAGAAAAGACAAGGCCCTTTCCGTTGGCGCGGATTGGGCCTTTGCCTTGTTGGCAGTGCCGCACGGCACTGTCATGGCGGCAAAAACCGCCAATTCTGAGGCCGCCCCGCGTTGGAGGGAGGCGAGCGACACCTTGCCGCTCAACCGTGAGTCGGATCATACCGGAACTTCCGAATACCGGATTGCTAAATTTTCAGTAATCGGGGAGGAATAGGTTTACACAGGTTCGTTAGTGTTGCAGAAGCGCTGGTTATGCATATAAATAAGCGTGATGATTTTCAAGCGCCACTCGAAAGACGTCTCGTCGAGCATCCGCAGCGGCAGGAGACTCCCGTATCACGCCGAGCGTTAAGCCTGATGAAGGTTTTCGGCTCTTATGATGCGGCATCAGAACAGATCGGCTGATTACGGTCGGTCACGCGTTCGTCCGATTACTTCGCGCTGAATATAAAAGGCACCTCTCATGCAGACTAAGACCTCCGCACTCCTTCTTGCCGCTTTTTGCGGTTTTGCCGTTCTTGCTTCCGGTTCGGCCGCTGCCCGCGAAGATACCGGTCTTGAGGGACACTGGGGCGGAGATCTGGTTTCACTCAAAACGGGCGAAAAATCTTCAGCCGAACTGACGCTTGATCACTACGGCTGCTATGCACTTTCCATCAAGCGCGATCCCGGCATTGAAACGGGTTTTTATACCGTTCAGGACGGCAAGGTTGTTCTGAAGACAACGGGCGGCGCGAAGCGGCTCACCTTCATCGTTGAAGGCGAACGGCTGAAGGCTGAACCAACGCCGGATCAGCCGCTCCCTAAGGACTGCTGCGAACTCGAGCGCCGCTGAAAATTTCAGTATTTGGAAAAGGCTTCGGCCAAAGCTGACTGAACTTGGCCGTATTCGGCAACGACAAGCTGTGCAAGCACGCGAGCTTTCTGCGGAGTGAGCGTCCCGGCCGGGACATAACCGCGCTCCTGCCACTCGGCGAGTCCAGTTGTTACTGCGCCGGTCGTCACACGGCTGGCGCGGATAATCAGCACGCCCGCATCTGCGGCATCTGCCAATGCTTCATCGGTGCAGCAGTGGATCGAGCCATTGCCGGTGCCGGCATGCACAATTGCACGTGCGCCTGCAGCGCAGGCCGCACGCACCATCACGCCGTCGTCGTCAGCATGAGAGTAAACGATGTCGACGCGAGGAATCTCCAGCGCAGCAAGCTTGGGAATGGAAAAGGGCGTCTCAGAACCGAAAGCCCGTTCCGGACGACCGAGCCATAAGATTTCCGCACCGGCAATCAGTCCAAGCGGACCTTGAACATTAGGACCAAAAGCGGCTGCGTTCGTCGGGCTGATTTTCATGGCGTCCCGAGCCGAAAGGATCACGTCGTTGAGTGCCACGAGAACGCCGCGGCCGGCAGCTTTCGGATCCGCAGCAATGCGTACGGCATTGAGGAGGTTGAGCGGCCCGTCAGCGCTGAGGGCGGTCGCCGGCCGCATGGCACCGGTGAAGACAATGGGTTTCTGGGTTTTTGCTGTCAGGTGCGTAAACCATGCCGTCTCTTCCATCGTGTCAGTGCCGTGCGTGACCACGATGCCGGCTGTGTCGGGATCGGCGGCTGCCTTTTCGATCGCTCGGCCGAGTTCAAGCCAGATGCTGAAGGTCATCGAACTGGAGTCGATATTGGCGATCTGAAGGGCTTCGATGCGTGCGAAATGCTGCAGTTCAGGCACCGCGCAGAGCAATGTTTCAACATTGAGGCCTTTGATGCGGTAGCCCGTCAGCATGAGCGGATCGTCGCCCGAACTCACGATCGTGCCGCCGGTGCCGAGGATTACGATTTTGGGAAGCTTGGCGCTGTCGGTCATGATTAAAAAGATTCTCCCTTGAGTAGCCGCGCCATTGTAGGCTGTCTGCGGGCTGTTCAGCATCGCTCAGCACTGTCGGCCGCGAAGCTTGCGCGGCGGATCGTTGCTTACAGATATTTAGCTTTGCACCCTCGGAGATGATGCGTTTCTCCGGTTGGGTGACAGGCATTTTTTACATAAGGAAACGGCGTCCGTTCCCTTACGGGATCAGACGCCGTTTTCTCTTGACCTCAGGGCGCATGTTACTGGAGGTTTCCATCTTCAGACCTCAGGAATTCCCCGAAGCTCGCCTTCAGATCTGGAAAAGAGGGCGCTCATTTGAGGATGTATAGCGCAAATACGGGGCGGAGTAATACCTTGAGCAATACATGACCAAATTGCTAAGGAATGGGGTATAGTGATTTCACCCTTCGGGAAAACCCGATGAAAACATCCTGCGCTTTCTGCAGGTGCGCTTCGCCCTTCAAGCGATCTTGCCCTGGAAAGACTCACTCATAGTCTCGGAGATCCTCTGATGAATACAAGCATTTTCAAGAAAACAGCCGCCGGCTTTGCGCTTGCTGCGCTGCTCGGCGCCTCGGCTGCCGTACCCGCTTCGGCCGCGGAACTGCTCAACTCCTCCTACGACGTTGCCCGTGAACTGTTCACGGCGCTCAACAAACCCTTCATTGAGGAGTGGGATAAGGCTCATCCCGACGACAAGCTGACGATTCGGCAGTCGCATGCCGGTTCGTCCAAACAGGCTCTGGCCATCCTTCAGGGACAGAAGGCCGATGTCGTCACCTTTAACCAGGTGACCGATATTCAGGTACTGCATGACAAAGGCAAACTCATTCCTGCGGATTGGCAGGCGCGTCTGCCTAACCGCAGCTCACCCTGGTACTCGACCATGGCTTTTCTCGTCCGCAAGGGTAATCCCAAGAACATTCAGGATTGGTCTGATCTCGCGCGTCCTGATGTGAAGCTTGTCTTCCCGAATCCGAAGACCTCGGGCAATGCCCGCTACACCTATCTGGCTGCATGGGAGTCAGCAGATCAGGCCAACGGCGGCAATAAGGCCCAGACCGAAGAATTCATGAAGAAGTTCCTGAAGAACGTGGCCGTCTTTGATACGGGCGGACGCGGCGCTACGACCACGTTTAACGACCGCGGCATTGGGGACGTGCTTATCAGCTTTGAGTCAGAGATCAACAACATTCGTAATCTCTATAAAGACAAGGACTATGTTGTTGTGGTGCCTAAGACCGACATTCTTGCGGAGTTCCCGGTTGCCTGGGTTGACAAGGTTGTTGAGGCCAAGGGCACGCTTGAGCCGGCTAAGGCCTATCTGAATTACCTCTACAGTCCGCAAGCCCGTGAGATCGTCACCTCCTTTTACTACCGAGTGAACGATCAAAAGACCATGGATGCGCTCAAGGACCGCTTCCCCGCCACCAAGCTCTTTACGGTCGAAGACAAATTCGGTTCGTGGGAAAAGGTGATGAAGGAGCACTTTGCAGCCGGCGCGGAGTTTGACCGTTTGGTCGCTGCCGGCCGTCAGTAAACCTTGAGACGAACTGCCATGCGCAGACGCAGGGTTCTGCCCGGATTCGGGCTTTCCTTGGGGACGAGCGTTCTTTTTGTATCGCTCGTCCTGCTTCTCCCCATGACTGCGCTCGTCGTGCAGCTCTCCGAGCTCACCTGGGCGCAGTACTGGGCGATTCTCACTCATCCGCAGACGACTGCCGCTTTTCGGGTGACGATTCTTTCGGCTTTTTGGGCCTCAGTCATCAACGCTTTGCTGGGGCTCCTTCTGGCGTGGATTCTGGTGCGCTACCGGTTTCCCGGCCGCCGGCTGCTTGACGGGCTGATCGATCTGCCGTTTGTGCTCCCCACCGCAGTGGCGGGTCTCACGCTTTCGGCACTCTTTGCTGCCGACGGATGGTACGGCGCAGTGCTTGCGCCCTTTGGCATTAAGGTGAGCTACACCTGGCTCGGCATCGTCGCTGCGATGGCGTTCACGAGCATTCCGTTTGTTGTGCGTTCGGTGCAGCCCGTGCTTGCTGAAGTCAACCGGAGCTGCGAGGAAGTCGCGCTCACGCTCGGCGCATCGCGGCTGCAGATCTTTCGCCGGGTGATTCTGCCTGAAATCGCGCCGGCGCTGGCGGCGGGGACCGTACTCGCTTTCTGCCGCAGCCTCGGCGAATTCGGTGCGATTATCTTCATTTCCGGGAATATTGCCTTCGAAACAGAAGTGCTCTCGCTCGCCATTTTCATGCGGCTGCAGGAATTCGACTATCCGGCAGCGAGCGCCATTGCATCTGTCGTGCTCGGCCTGTCGCTCGTTCTTTTCATTGCGGCCAATCAGCTGCTTAAGCGTTTTGCACGCCGCATCGGGAGTCCGTCATGAGTGCGCAATTGCAGGCAAATCGTCAGACGCCCGCGCAGTGGGCGCTCATTGGTCTGGGCATCCTCGCGGCCGGTCTCTTCCTGGCCGTGCCGCTTGTCTTCATCTTTATTCAGGCGTTTCAGAAGGGGATTGCTCCAGTTCTTGAGAATCTCGTTCACCCCGAAATGATTCATGCCGTTGCGCTCACGGTCTTCATTGCGCTCATCACGGTGCCGGTCAACATGATCTTCGGCGTGATGCTCGCTTGGGCTGTCACGCGGTTCTCGTTTCCAGGGAAAACGGTGCTCCTCTCGTGCATCGACATTCCGTTTGCGGTTTCACCGGTGGTGGCAGGTCTTATCTATCTGCTCTGGTACGGTGCAAATGGTCCTTTGGCGCCTTGGCTCGATGCGGCACAGGTCCAGATCCTCTTTGCCTGGCCGGGCATGGTGCTCGTCACGATTTTTGTCACCTGTCCCTTTGTGGCCCGAGAACTGATTCCGCTCATGACCAGTCAGGGGTCGAGCGAAGAAGAGGCGGCGCTTTTGTTGGGTGCGTCGCCTTGGCAGATGTTCTTTCGTGTGACGCTGCCCAAAATTTCCGGCGCGCTCCTTTATGGAGTGCTCCTCACCAACGCGCGCGCGATCGGCGAATTCGGCGCGGTTTCTGTCGTCTCCGGATCCGTGCGGGGAGAAACCATGACGCTGCCCCTGCAGATTGAGCTCTTAGAACAGGACTACAACACCGTCGGCGCCTTTACCGCCGCCGCGCTGCTCGCGCTGCTTGCGCTGGCCACGCTTTTTCTGCGCCGTCATCGCCGCCGCGCCTGATATCGGACAGGACACAAAATACAAATGAGCATTGATATAGAAAACATCCGAAAGCGCTTCGGCAATGCTGAAGTGCTTTCCGACATCAATCTGAAGATTGCATCGGGCGAGATGATTGCGCTCTTGGGTCCCTCGGGGTCAGGCAAAACGACGCTCCTGCGCATTCTTGCCGGACTGGAGACCGAAACGAGCGGACGCATCCGTTTTGGAAATAGCGAGTCACCCAACTCACCGCCGCAGAACGGCGCGTGGGGTTTGTCTTTCAGAACTACGCGCTTTTCCGCCATATGACGGTTGCCGAAAACGTGGCATTCGGACTGACGGTGAAGCCCCGCAGCGAGCGGCTGCCGAAAGCCGAAATTGAGAAGCGCGTTGCGGAGCTTTTGGCCATGGTGCAGCTTTCTGACAAAGCTGGTCACTATCCGGCGCAGCTCTCGGGCGGTCAGCAGCAGCGCGTGGCGCTTGCCCGCGTGCTGGCGGTGGAACCTCAGGTGCTGCTCCTTGACGAGCCCTTCGGCGCACTGGACGCGCAGGTGCGCGAGGAGCTGCGTCAATGGATCAAGCATCTGCACCGAGAGCTCGGGTTTACCGGCGTATTTGTAACGCACGATCAGGAAGAGGCCATGCAGGTTGCCGACCGCGTCGTCGTGATGCATAACGGCCGCATCGAGCAGGCTGATAAGCCCGCAGAAATCTGGGAGCATCCGAAGACACGCTTTGTGATTGAGTTTCTCAGCGATGTGAACCGGATTCCGGCGATGATCTCGAACGGGCGGCTTCACGTCGGAACGATTGATCTGGCGCTTGACGGCGGCGCTGACGGTACGCCGGTTGTCGATCCGAAATCCATTCCGGACGGTCCGGCAGATTTGCTTTTGCGTCCAAAAGATGCCCGCATGCGGCGGCTTGAAGCTGAGGAAGATTCTGCTGCCGCGCAAAAGGCGGGGCTGCTCCCGGTGGTGATCCGCAGCGCCGTTCCCAAGGGCGGCGCGATTCAGGTTGAAGCCGAACCGGAAGGCTGGTACGAGAACGCCCTCAACGCTTATGTGCTCGAGGATGCGCTGCCGCGGCTTGGGCGGGGCTATCTGATGAGTTTTGAGCGCGCTTACCTCTATCGAGGCGAAGAGCGTCTGCCGGTTCATGTCCGCAAACCCCGCTGGCCGTTTGTCGGTGAGCACGGCCATGAGCATTCATCGCCAGAGGCCGCCGAACCGCCAAAGGCGCTTAAGCATGAAGCTGCGCTTTTCATTTGATTGGTATGTATTTAAGGATGAAGTATGTCCGCTGAAACCGTAATCGACGTTGTCGGCGCTACGCCGCTGGTGCGTCTTGAGCACCTTGTTCCCAATAACGGCAGTGAAGTTTGGGTGAAGCTCGAAGGCAATAATCCTGCCGGCTCCATCAAGGACCGCGCTGCCCGATCCATGATTGAAGAGGCTGAAAAACGCGGAGATATCAAACCGGGCGACGCACTCGTTGAAGCGACGAGCGGCAATACCGGCATCGCGCTCGCCATGATCGCGGCCTTGAAAGGGTATCGGATGAAGATCATCCTGCCGGCCAATTCGACGGCGGAGCGCTGTGCGGCCATTCAGGCCTATGGTGCGGAACTGATCCTCTCGCCCGCTGAAAAAGGCATGGAGGGTGCGCGCGACCTGGCTAATGCCATGGCTCAGCGCGGTGAAGGGTGGCAGCTTGACCAATTCAACAATCCTGACAATCCGCTTGCGCACTACCGCACAACAGGCCCTGAAATCTGGACGCAGACGGCCGGCCGCATGACGCATTTCGTCTCGGCCATGGGCACGACCGGCACCATTACCGGCACGTCTCGCTTTCTGAAAGAAAAAGATCCCGATGTACGGGTGGTGGGTCTGCAGCCGGCAGAAGGAAGCCGTATTCCCGGTATTCGCCGCTGGCCGGCGGAGTATCGGCCCGGGATTTACCGTCCGGAACTCGTTGATGAAACACTCGATATTCTGCAAAAAGATGCGGAAGATACCGTTCGCGCTCTGGCTCGCCGTGAGGGCATTTGCTGCGGCATCAGTTCGGGCGGTGCGGTTTCAGGAGCGCTTCGTGTGGCCGCGGCCAATCCCGGGGCTGTGATTGTCACGATCATCTGCGACCGCGGAGATCGGTATCTCTCCACGGGGATTTTCAATCAATGACAATAAGTCGTTAACAGACACAACTTTTGGTCATGAGTTGTTGCTGTCCCTAAAGACAGACCTGCGCTCCCGATAAACTCAACGCAGCCAAGGCATCGGCCGACTTCGGCCGATGCCTTCTTATTATTTTCCGGGAGCGCGAAATGAAACTCGCACACACTGCCCTGATTGCCGTAGCAGCCGGCGTCCTAACCGTGACGCTTGCGGGCTGTTCGGCCCCCACGAATGGAGAGCGTTCTCCAGCATTTGCCGCAGCCGAAAGTCTTCAGTCGTCTGAAGCCTCCGCCGCACCGATCGGCGTTTATGAGGGACTCCTCCCTTGCGGCGACTGTGCCGGCCTTCGAACGACGATCTATGTTCGCGCCGACGGAACGTATACGCGCATTTATACCTACGAAGGTGAAAAGGATGACCTCGGCCGCACGCCTTCTTTTTCTGAAGCCGGCAGCTGGAAACTCGAGGGCAGACGATTCACCTTCACGCCCAAAGACCATTCCCCGGCTTGGCTTGCCGATTCGACAGAGAATGGTCTGAGACTTTTGGATGGAGACGGCAGCCCTGTCGAAGGACCGCTTGGTCCCATGTACGATCTCCAAAGGCATTGAAATACCGATAATTTGTGATTCGATAATCAATCACAAAAATTAACAAATGCTATTGGAAATAGTTTTGTAATAACGGTAAGCTAATTCACAGCCACATCGGAAGAGAGGATTCTCCTCAGGTTCCGATCCACCCTTTTGGAGTGCTTTATGAAAGCTTTTTCGATGCTTGCCAGCGCCATGCTCGCCGCTGCGATTGCTCTGCCGGCCGTTGCTGCAGACCAAACCAAGCTCTATGATCCGATGGCTGAAGCCGAAAAGATCGTCGTGCCCGTTGAGCTCCTCAGCAAGGACGGTGCAAAACCGATCGGCAATGTTGTGATTGTCAAGAATGCCTATGGATTGGCGTTCTATCCGCAGCTGAAGGATCTTGCACCTGGTCTGCACGGCTTTCACGTTCATGCCAATCCGGACTGCGGTTTGACCGAAAAGGGCCTTGGCATGAAGGCTGGCGGACATTGGGACCCGGATAAGACGGGCAACCATTCCTATCCGTGGGATGACAAGGGGCATAAGGGCGATCTGCCGAGTCTTTATGTGAATGCTGACGGCGTGGCCAATGTGCCGGTATTGGCGCCGAAGCTCAAGACGCTTGACGAAGTGCGCAACCATGCGCTGATGATTCACGTCGGCGGCGACAACTTCCATGATCATCCTGCCGCCCTCGGCGGCGGCGGTGCCCGCATGGCCTGCGGTGTGATCAAATAATGGGTTCGATGAAAATCTAATCCTTAATTTCAGCCGGCTTCGCAAATCTTTGCGAGGCCGGTTTGATTTTGAGCTCAAGTGCGGCTGCGCTCAGTCTCTGCCTAAGATTAGCTTCAGTGGCGGGTGTTACATTGACACTCAGCTGCTTGATCAATGAAGAGCGCCGCTCACTCTAACTGCGGCGCTTTTTTTTCTGTCCGACCGAAGGGATATTTCGGAAAACGGTGAGACGCATTGGAGGATTCGAATATGACTCGCACGCACGCTTATCAAATGACGGCCGCTGCCTGCTGCCTAGCGGTGCTGCTTGCCGGCTGCGCGACGACCAACGGGCCGGTTCCGATGCCTCAGGCGCCTGCGCCCGTTGAAACGCCGGACGTGAAAACGGTCAAAGCCATGGTGTTGCCGATTGACGATACCGTGACGGTGGCGGAAGCTTTCGCGCAGTACGGCTCCTGCCGGCCTGGCAGTCAGGTCTGGGAAGAGATCGAAGACGGCGACGTGCAGTTCAGCTGCACTTTTGACGACGGCGCACTCGTTCAGTTCGATTTCCGCAAGGGCGACGACGAAAAGTTCAAGATCGCCATGGTGACCTTTACCTCAATGAACGATGCTGAATTCGCAGGGGTAAGTGTTCGCGGCCCCGATGCTGAAGATATGCTCAAACGCGTCTACTTCAATAAGAAACTCTTCTGAGGCATTGCGCTTCTTTTAAGCGAAAAGAAGCCCGCAGTGCAGCAGTGCCTGCGGGCTCTTTTTATTTTGTGACGGGTGAAGAGACTTGGACGGCGCACTCAGTCGAGTTTTTTCCCTGAGTGCGCCCTTTGGGTTTTGAATCTCACCGGGGCTGCGCGTTATTCAATGCGTTCGCCGTGGATCGCCAGGTCAAGACCCGTAAGTTCTTCGTCCTTCGTGACGCGCAGACCCATGGTCTTCTTGATCACAAAGAGAATGATGAAGCTCACAATGCCGCCGTAGATCAGCGTGGCTGCAACCGAGAAGATCTGGATGCCGACCTGGGTCATCATCGGCGGGAGTTCGGAGCCCGTCACGGCGCTCGTTGCAAAGAAGCCCGTCAGAACGGCGCCGAGCATGCCGCCGATGCCGTGTACGCCGAAGGCGTCCAAAGAGTCGTCATAACCGAGCTTGGCTTTGACGACGGCAACCATCCAGAAGCAGAGGACGCCGGCAACAAGACCGATGAAAAGTGCTGGGGCAGGTTCAACGAAGCCCGAAGCCGGGGTAATCGCGACCAAACCGGCAACCGCACCGGAAATCATGCCGAGGAGCGAGGGCTTGCCGCGGGAAATCCATTCGGCCGCCATCCAGGAGATGGTGCCGGCAGCAGCGGCGATCTGCGTGACAAGGATCGCCATCACAGCACGTTCATTCGCAGCCAGACCGGAACCGCCGTTGAAACCCATCCAGCCGAACCAGAGCAGGCAGGCGCCGATCATCGCAAAGGTGAGGTTGGCGGGAGCGAGGTGCTGCGAACCGTAGCCAGTGCGGCGGCCGAGCATCAGGCAGGCGACGAGACCGGCAATACCGGCATTGATGTGCACGACCGTGCCGCCGGCGTAGTCAAGCGCACCCATCTGGAAGAAGAATCCGTCGGAAGCCCAAACCCAGTGGCAGATCGGGGCATATACGAGAAGACTCCAGGCCACCATGAAGACGCAGAGCGACGAAAATTTCATGCGTTCAGCGAGCGACCCGGTGATGAGCGCGGGGGTCAGGATGGCAAATGTCATCTGGAAGAAGACAAAGAGCAGTTCCGGGATGGACCCCGAGAGCGTTGAAATGCTGATGCCCGAAAGGAAGGCCTTGGAGAGACCGCCGATAAAGGGGGTGCCTTCAGAAAAGGCAAGCGAGTAGCCGACGGCGTACCAGAGAATCGACATCAGGCCGCAGATCGCAACCGACTGGGCGAGCGTGCTCAGCATGTTCTTCTTGCGCACCATGCCTGCGTAAAAGAGTGCGATGCCCGGAATGGTCATGAAGAGCACCAAGAGACCGGCGACCATGATCCAGGCCGTGTCAGCCTTGTCAAGCGCAGGTTCGTCGCCCGCAAAGGCGGGAATGGCCGCAATGCCGAGGGCCAGCGCGGGGAGAAGTTTCTTAAGGGAAGTCATGTTTGCCACCTTCTTCAAAGGGGTTTAATTCCTGAATGCGTGCGTATATGTTTTGTGCGGCTTTGCTTCAGATGGCGCCTTCGTCTTCTTCACCCGTGCGGATGCGCACGACGTGTTCAAGCGGGCTCACGAAGATCTTTCCGTCGCCGACCTTGCCGGTGCGCGCGGAAGCAAGAACAGCTTCAATCACGGTGTCTACCGCGTCGTCGGTGACGGCGATGTCGATGCGGATTTTGGGAAGGAAGTCGACGACATATTCCGCGCCGCGGTAGAGCTCCGTATGGCCGCGCTGACGGCCGAAGCCTTTGACTTCCGTAACAGTGAGGCCGTGAACGCCGGCGGCGGAAAGGGCCTCGCGGACGTCGTCGAGCTTGAAGGGCTTGATGATGACGGTGACGAGCTTCATGAGAAGGGTCTCCTGATGTTGAGTACTGAATCAAAGGGGAGCGGCAGGCATCGTTTGTGACGATGCAGTCGCTCTGATGGGGACTTGAGCAGAAAGCGTGCCAAAACTCGGGTTAGCCCTGATATCTCTTCTTTTTTTTGAGTGCGTTCACGGTCATGGGTGCGGACGGCCGGCGCTTTCGCTGACTTGGGGTTCGGCGCCGGAGCTGCTTCTCACCGCTGACAATGCATAATGCATACTGCGCGCCAATCCGGATGGTTCTGCTTTTCTATTGCCCAGAATGCCGCGTGGAATAGGCGAAATTTCGAGCGGAGCTCCGCACCGCTGCCGCGCCGCATGGATGCGTAACAGTGCGTGAATGTCGTCTTGCGAGGCATTTGTTTACCGCACTGGTGCGTATATTGATCGGGGGATCGGAAGCAGCTGCTGTGCACTTTCTTGGTGCGTTACGGCGTTTCCTTCGGTATCTTGGTACGGGTTCTCTTCATAGAACTGCCGCCGAAGGTATGCCCCATGAGGCAAAATGCTTCCATCCGCGCGCAGGCTTGGGTTTGAACCGACGTTTTGCCTAAAGACGGTTTGTTCCAGCACTGCTCAAGCATTTTGGAGACCTGAATCGTGAAGCATGAAGAGAAGAAAAAGGACGAGGGGCCGAAGTTCGATGAACGCGGGGAACCGCTGGTGATCTTCAAGCGCACTTGTCCGGCCATGAACAACGCTGACTTGGCTGCCAGAGCGAGTTTTTTTGCTGCCATGCGCGCAATGAGCGATGAAGATTTCAAGGCCGGGCGCGGTCTTACTTTTCAGACGATGGTACGTGAGGATCCGCGTTACCCCGCGCGTCAGATTCAGTTCGTTTTCGGCATCCGTCCGCGGACGGCGCGCACCTATGCGGAGATGGAGGCTGAAGCGGTCGAAGTCATTAACGCCGCGCATAAAAAGTTTTACGCAGCGGGCAAGCGCTGAGGTTTTCTGCTCCCCAGCAGCGGTCCGATTCACGAGCGGCACGATTTTTTTGTCGAGGCCAATCCTATTAACAATAAGCGCCTCAGTATGCTGGCCGCACTGTTCTGCAAAGGGTCGGCATAAAGCCCGTGAAAGGGAGGCGCTCGGATGCTGCAAAAACATTTTTCACGCCCTTGATGCAGTCCTCAGCCGCTCAAAGATTGCGACCTAAGCCTTCTGAACTAGAAATGGCCGTTTTGCGCTGATTTCTGGCGCCTGCGCTTGCCTCGGCCGCAGCCAAGGCGAGTTGTCGTCAGACATTTCATTAGTTATGATGATTTAAAAAATCTTCATACGATTTATTGCCCGCCGCCGCAGCGCGCGGCTTTCCCATTTCCTCAGAGACGCCTTCCTCATCGTGACCGTCCTCAAAAAGCGAATAACGCATTATTGGTCCATACGCGCTCGGGCTTTTGCCGATCAGCGTTTGCGGGAACTCGACAGTCCGAAAGCGAGACGCTGGCTCGAAGAGATTGTTCCGAAACTGCCCGAATCAGCAGACAACAAGCCATTGCGAGTGCTCGATGTTGGTGCAGGCACAGGCTTTTTTACTTTTTTGCTTTCGCCGCTTGGGCATGAAGTTGTCGGCATTGATCTTACGCCGGCAATGATTGCCAAGGCGAAAGAACTCGCCCGGCATCTCAACATCTCCGCAGAGTTTTTTGTAATGGACGCCGAAGCTCCGAGCTTTGCGCCCGGCAGTTTCGACGCGGTGATATCCCGCAATCTCACCTGGACGCTGCCCAATCTCGAGCGAGCCTATCGCGCCTGGTCAAAACTGCTGCGTCCCGGCGGGGTTCTCATCAATTTCGATGCGGATTACTGCCGAGAGCATTGTGATGAGCTGCCGAAACTTCATGCTCACAAAGATATATCGCCTGCGTGCTGGAGAGAGTATGAAGCCATCAAGCATGAGCTTCAGCCCGGTCAGGGCGTGCGTCCCCATTGGGACGCAGTGCTCCTGCGGGCAGCAGGCTTTGCTGACATTGCGTTCGATCATGGCGTTTGGCAGCGCATCTACAGTGAGATTGACGAATTTTTTAATCCGACGCCTATTTTTGTACTCTCAGCACGCCTGCCGCAGGAAACAATCCCATGATGAACGAAGCGGCCTACGCGGAGGCCAACCGTACCTATTGGACACATCGGGCGCCGAGCTACGGCGACGTGAACCGCAAAGAGCTTGCTACTGCTCAGCGCCGTATCTGGACTCAGACACTCGACGTGCGCATCCAGGCTCGCTTTCCCGATCGTGCCCGCAGCAGCATCCGTGTGCTCGATGTCGGCACTGGGCCGGGATTCTTTGCGGTCATTCTCAATGCGTTGGGGTATGCGGTGACCGCCGTCGATTACACCGATGCAATGCTCAATGAGGCACGCCTCAACGCGGGTGAAGCAGCCGAGCACATTCACTTTTGCTGTATGGATGCTGAGAAACTCAGTTTTGCGGATGCGAGTTTTGATGTTGTTGTCTCACGCAATCTCACCTGGAATCTCCCGCACCCTGAGCGCGCTTATGCTGAATGGGCACGCATTCTCAAACCCAACGGGCTGCTTCTTAATTTTGATGCCAACTGGTATCGCTACCTCTATGACGCCTCTGCACAGGCTGCCCATCTCGAAGATCGCGCCAACGTCTATGCATCAGGCGCCGAAGATGACACCTTAGGGACCGATGTCGCCGCGATGGAAGCCATTGCCCGCTGCGCAATCCTTTCTCGCCGAATGCGGCCTGCGTGGGACCACGCTCTGCTCCGTGCGCTTTCCATGTGCGTCACGAGCAATGAAGACATCTGGAAAGAAGTTTGGACTGAGGATGAGCGCATCAACAACGCTTCGACACCGATGTTTTTGGTGCAGGCAGTCAAGACTGCTGCGGCTGAGGAGGGATCGCAGTGAAACACTATGTGTTTTCGCGCTTGCTGCAGCTGATCCCCATTCTTTTCGTCATTACGTTTTTGTCCTTTGCGATGATGCGTCTGGCCGGCAGTGATGTTGTCCTGCAGTCCATGGAGCGTACGGGGATGGCCGCTTCTGATGCTGTTGTGGCGGCAGCGCGCGCGGAATTGGGACTCGACAAACCGTTTCTCACACAATACTTCACCTGGCTGGGGAAGCTCCTCCAAGGCGACATGGGACGCAGTTACGTTTCGGGACGTCCAGTCTTTGAGACCTTCATTGCAAAACTTCCCGCAACACTTCTGCTTACCGGGGTGTCTGTCGGTCTCACGCTTCTCGTATCACTGCCGCTCGGAGTTTTTTCGGCGGTCAATCAAAACCGCTGGGGCGACTGGGTGATCCGCAGTCTGAGTTTTGTGGGCAACAGCATCCCCAACTTCTTTGCGGCACTCCTTTTGCTTTACATCTTTGCTATTCAACTGCAGTGGCTGCCGGTGATTTCACGTCAGCTCACTGTTGAAAGCGTGATACTTCCGGCTTCCACGCTCGCGCTGGCGATGTCTGCCAAATATATTCGGCAGGTGCGGGCAACGGTACTCGACGAACTAAGCAAAGACTACGTATTGGCCGCCCGGGCCCGCGGGATCCCTTTTGCTGCCACGCTGATCTTCAGCGTTCTGCGCTCATCCCTAGTGACGATCATTACGCTTTTGATGCTCTCCATCGGCAGTCTTCTCGGCGGCACGGCCATTGTGGAGTCGATCTTCATGTGGGACGGCGTGGGCAAGCTTGCGGTGGACGCCATCAATATGCGCGATTATCCGATGATTCAGGCCTATGTGATGTGGATGGCGATCATATACGTCTGCGTCAATCTCATGACGGATCTTTCTTATCAGTGGCTTGACCCGCGGATTCGTTTGGGGAGGGGAGTCTCATGACCGCGCAGATCATCATGCCCGCTGCCGTGCAGCGTCGGCGGAAGGTCCGGCAGCGATGGGGGTTTTATGCAATTGCAGCTTTAGCCGCATTGGTATGCCTTACTGCGCTCTTTTCCGAATGGATTGCGCCATACGATCCCAATGCACAGATCTTTGCTTCGCTTTCGCCGCCTTCCTGGGAGCACTGGGCAGGGACAGACCGTTACGGGCGAGACCTCTTTTCGCGCATTCTGGTGGGACTGCGCACCAGCATTTTTGCCACTCTGAGCCTTGTATTCATCATTATGACGACAGGCACCATTGTGGGGATGATCTGCGGCTATCGCGGCGGATACGTCGATACGATCATGATGCGTATTTCGGACGTCTGCCTCGCATTCCCGGGCCTCGTTTTTGCGCTTGCAATTGCGGCGCTCCTTAACGGCGGCCTGATCAATGCGGTGTTTGCGCTTGCGGCCATCAGCTGGCCCAAGTACGCACGAATTGCGCGCAGTCAGACGCTGCGGCTGAAGGATTCAGACTTTCTCGCAGCCGCCAAGATGTCAGGCGCAACGACCGCGGCGCAGATTTGGCGGCACATCCTGCCCAACGCCATGGGACCGATTCTCGTCACGGCCATGCTTGATATCGGCACGATGATGATGGAATTGGCGGGGCTTTCATTCCTCGGTCTTGGCGCTCAGCCGCCCACAGCTGAGCTCGGCAACATGATGAGCGGCGGCAGAAGCATGCTGCAGACCTATCCCTGGGTGATTCTCGCACCAGGAGCTGCAATTCTCTTCGCTGTCGTGGCCTTCAACCTTTTGGGCGACGCCGTGCGGGATCGGCTGGACCCCAAAAACACACAACGCTGACCGATCGAATAAGTCCTATCGGAAGACGAATGAACACCGGCGGGAAACAACTAAAAACCGCCTTTTTGGAGATGATCACCATGATGAACCTCAAACTCAGCAATCGCCCTCTGACGCTGCTCCTATCGGTATGCCTTGCAGCAGGTCTCGCCGCAGGCTGCTCGGGAGAAGACAAGGCAAAGCAGGGCAAGACGGCAGCTGCTCCCATGACTTTTGTTTTTGGAGACACTACCTTCAATCCCGAAAACGAAGAGCCTAATGTCAATCCGCATTTCAAATATGCCGGATGGGCAGCGATGCGCTACGGCGTCGGCGAAACGCTGTTTCGCTACTCCAACAAAATGGAGATCGAGCCCTGGCTCGCCACCAGCTATGAGCTCATTGATCCTCTGACATGGAAGCTCACCCTGCGCGAAGGCATTACTTTTTCAAATGACCGTCCGATGACTGGGGCTGCCGTCAAAGCGTGTCTTGAACATCTCGTGAAGGTCCATGACCGAGCGCAAGGCGACCTGATGATCGACTCGATCTTGGCTGAAGGTCAAACGGTTACGATCAAAACCAAGCGGCCCAATCCGACGCTTCTGAACTATCTCTCTGACCCTTACGGGATCATCTTTGACATGGAAGCGGGCATTACGGATGACGGCATCGTTGTCGGCACGGGTCCGTACAAAGTGACGAAACTGGTTTCGGGCGAAACGATCGAGCTCGTGCGCAATGAAAAGTACTGGAACGGTACGCCGGGGTTTGATCAGGTGAAGGTGCTCACGATTTCCGACGGCGACACTCTTACCATGGCGCTTCAGTCAGGTGAAATTGACGGTGCATACGGCATGCCGTATGCCAGCTATCCGATTTTCCAAAAGGGCGGCTATACCTTTACGAGCACCCCCACGAGCCGCACGTTTTTTGCGCATATGAACTTCAAGAGTCCGATTGTGCAGGATCCTGCCGTACGCAAGGCGATTGCAATGGGCGTGGACAAGGAGCGCTTTGTGCGCGATCTGTTAAACGGCAACGGTTATGTAGCCAAAGGCGCCTTTCCTTCAACTTTTGCCTTCGGCGGCGATTCGGTAAAGGCCAAGCCTTACAATCCGGATCTCGCCCGCGCAACGCTTGACGCAGCCGGCTGGGTGGATTCAGACGGCGACGGCATTCGAGATAAAAACGGCCAGCCGCTGCGTATTCGCTGGCTCACTTATCCGAGCCGTCAGGAACTGCCCCTGCTTGCCGAATCCGCTCAGGCTAATCTCAAGGCGATCGGCATCGATGTCGTCATCAACAATACGGCCGATCACAATTCGATTCGTGTGCGGCCTGAACTCTGGGACATTTATGTAAGCGCCATGGTGACGGCTCCCACGGGTGACCCGGCGTATTTCTTTACGACCCATGCGTTAGATCGCTCGGCGGTCAACAACGGGCACTATCACAGCAACAAACTCGAAGAACTCGCTCGCGAGCTCAATGACACCTTTGATGTGAAAAAACGCGGGGAACTGGCTGTTCAAATGCAGCAAACCGTGCTTGACGATGACGCTTTCATCTTTTTCTCGCACTTGAAGATGAGCATGATCACGAAGGACACCGTTGTCGGACTCACTGCACACCCGACGGACTTCTATGAAATAACGGCAAAACTCGCACCGGCCCCCGCCAAGCAGTAACCGGAACGCCAGTAATGAGTTTTCACACTGATGAGGCTGTGCTTCGCTACGAGCATGTTGACGTGAGCTTTGAAGGCTGTGCTGTTCTGCACGACATCAGCATCACCCTCGGCCGAGGAGAGATTCTCGCTGTCGTCGGCGAATCGGGCTGCGGCAAAAGTACGCTTCTGAGGGCTGCAGTCAAACTGCTCGGAGCGAGCGGACTCATCACCCGGGGGCACATCTGGTTTGAGGGCAAGGATCTTCCGGCGCTCTCCGAGACGGCTCTGCGACCTATTCGCGGGGCCTCAATCGGGATGATTTTTCAGGATGCCTCCGCCTCGCTCGCGCCAGTTCGCACGGTGGGAGAACAAGTGTATGAAGCGGTCGCTGCTCATGAACGCACTACAGAACGAGAAGTCCGCAAACGTGCATTCGATCTTTTCCGAACGCTGAATTTTGAAACGCCGGAACGCCTTTGGGAAAGTTACCCCTTTGAGCTTTCCGGCGGTATGTGTCAGCGTGTAGGCATCGTCATGGCGATGCTTCTGCGTCCGCAGGTTCTTCTCGCTGACGAACCGACGAGTGCGCTGGATGCCTCTGTCGAGGTCGAGGTGATGCGCGAACTGCTCGCTCTGAGAGCGCAGTTCGGCACGGCCATCATGCTCGTCACGCACGATATGGGTGTTGCGGCACGCATGGCCGACCGGCTGCTTGTGCTCAAGGACGGACGCATGGTGGAAATCGGTTCTGCGGCAGATGTTCTCCGTCATCCGCAGGCCGACTACACCAGAGCACTCATTGCAGCAACACCTCGACTACGGAAGAGCGCAGAATGATCCCCATTTTGTCGGTGCGCGGCCTCACTAAAGTGTTTGAAATCCCTAAAAGGGAACCAATCACTGCCGTCAGCAACGTTACGTTTGACCTCGCGGCCGGTACGGCGCTTGGCGTCGTCGGCGATTCAGGCTGCGGAAAGAGTACGCTCGTGCGGCTCATCATGCGTCTGATGCCTTCAACAGCAGGAACGATTCTCTTGAAAGGGCACGATATTACGCATTTGAATGAACGGGCGCTGCGCGAGGTCTACCGCACGATGCAAATGGTTTTTCAGCAGCCTGCGGCCTCGTTTGACCCGCGCCGAACATTGGGCGACGGGATCGGCGAGCCGCTTCGCAATCAAGGTCGTACCCGTCATGAAGCGGATCGATGCGCAGCCCAGCTGCTCGAACGCTGCGGACTGACGGCTGACATGGCTGCGCGTTATCCTCATGAAGTAAGCGGCGGGCAGTGTCAGCGTGCTGCCATTGCCCGGGCGCTGGCGGTTTCGCCCGAACTCCTCATCTGCGACGAGGCAACGAGTGCGCTTGATGTCACCGTGGCCGGTCAGATCATGACGCTCTTGAAGGACCTCCGTCGCGAATCCGGACTCAGCGTCCTTTTCATCAGCCACAGTTTGGAACTCATACAGTCTTTTTGCGATGAGATGCTTGTGATGAACCGCGGCAGCATCGTCGAGTCCGGTACGCCGGACGCGGTGATTGCTGATCCGCAGTCAGAGTGCGCCAAACGGCTTGTTGCTGCTGCAGCAGCAATGTCCGCGGACTTTGAGAGCCTGTCGAGCCGCTGCGGAACTTCGTTTAAGCAGGAGCTGCTTCGCTGACCGTCGAGTCTGCGGCACACTTCGAGGGATCTTCTTCTCACACGAGCAGGCGGACTCAGCCGGATAACCGATGAATGCCGTGAACGGTTCCCGGCTGGACCACATCCCTTGCGCCCAGAATGCATAAGGCCCGACGCCGATCCAAAAATTTGCAGGCAAAAAACTCTGCCGTGCGGTCAAGCTCAATGACCGCAACAGAATCAATTGCGGCTTGCTGCAGGGCTGCGGCAGACCGTTTCGCCCATTGATGCCCATTCGGTAACGGCAGAAATGGGATCTGAATCTGAAGAATCAGAATCCAGTGGATTTGGAGGACAGAGACTCGGGCAGGATGTCGTCAATCTCAAGACCTCCGAGAAGTTCCTTCTCGTTGGGGTCACGGTCAGACGCCATATTGAACTGTTTTCTTTCCATGCAGACTTCCAGAACGCGGCGCAGCCAGGCACTTCCGCCGGCCATTTTGAAAAATGCTTTCTGCTTATCCGTCATGCGCACGACGATCATGGCGTCGAGCGGTCTCTCTCCGGCGGGTTTTCGTCCGGAGCCGGGGCGTCTGCCGCCCCAATTGGGGTGCTTGTCGGTATTTTGCGAGGCTGCGAGCTTTCGTGCTGCCGCATTTCTGCGCGGACCGAAGATGACTTCTGGCATACAGAACCTCTCTTTTTTTGCGGGGAAACGAAGGTTTGATTTGATTATACGTATTGTTGGGATAGGATAGAAACATCACTAACCCGTAGAAATCATCAAAAATATTTAGAGAACTTCATAGGAGTACTACTTACAAAGTGTCGCATAAGTAATCTGCTCGACCGCCCATTGGGCTATGGCGGACTAGTTCTCCGCGCGACTATAGTGACGGTCAGGCTTCGGCCTAGATCTCTTTCGCATAAAAACCTCAAATTTCAAGATGAAAGCGAACGTGCACCCCGATTTACTGCCTAAGGGCGGTTCAGTCAGCCGTGATGTGCTGATCCTTGGCATCGGCAACATTCTTTGGGCCGATGAAGGCTTTGGCCCTCGCGCGGCCGAAGCGTTTCACCAGCGTTATGAGACGCCCGCAGGCGTCGACGTGATGGACGGCGGCACGCTCGGCGGATGGCTCCTTGACGAAATTCTTTCGACTCGCCGCATGCTTGTTTTCGACTGCTGCGACTTCAAGGAAAAACCGGGTACGCTCAAGGTGCTCAAAAAGAGTGATGTGAAGATCTGGTCGTCAACCAAGATTTCACCGCACCAGACGGGCTTCAATGATCTGCTTGCATCGGCCGCCATTCTGGGCTACGAGCTCGAAGATTTAGCGGTCGTGGGTATTCAGCCGGAACTGCTCGACGACTACGGCGGAAGTCTTTCGCCGCTGATTCGCAGCCGCCTTGACGAGGCTGTTGAGCTTGGCGCCAAATTCCTTGAAGAATGGGGTGTAAAGCTTACCCCGCGTCCGGCGGGAACGAAGGTGGCTCCGCTCAGCTTCAGTGTGCTTGAGCTCAATGAATATGAAGCAGGGCGCCCGGATGCCAAGGAAGCTTGCCGTTTCGGCGATGAACGCTTCCTTGTGCGGACGGCGGGGCACGTCGTGGAAAACCCCGAAGAAACAAAATAAGGAAGAATCCCGGAACATCAGGTATTTTCTAGGCTTGGTGCATTCGGTGAGTTTGGTAAAAGGAAACGTCGCAAATGTGCATTGCGCTGCCGATGAAGGTGCTCGAAAGCGGCCCGATGATGGTTGTCTGTGAACGCAACGGCCGCAGGCTTGAGGTGGATTGCTCCATGATTGATCAGCCGGCGGTCGGCGCATGGCTGCTGGTTTTTCAGAATCGAGCGCTGCGCGAAATTGAGGAAGCAGAGGCCGGCGAAATTGAAGCCGCTCTCGGCGCAACGGCTCGCGTCATGGCGGGTGATGTTGACGAAGAGACAATCCGCTCGGGGTTTGGCGATCTGATTGACCGCGGTCCGGAGCTCCCGGAACATCTGCGCGCCCTTGTCGGCCGCGCCCCCGGAAAGCCGCTTTAACGCTGCTTCGCACCCCAATCAGAGGAAAGGAATCTTCAGAATGGCCAAATACACCCGCGTGTCGCAGATTGACCCGGAAAATCATCCGCTCTTCAATCGTCTGTGGACGACAGAAGGTTTTGAGCGGCTTACCTCCGAGAGCGTTGAAAAATTCCTGGACACCCCCGGTCTCAAGATCGCGCTTTTCGGTGATGATCCCAATAATCAGAAAGAAACGCTCGACATTCTCGTGATCGGTGCGGAGCTCAAAAAGGCGATTGAGGCGGCGCTCGCACCTGAAAACGGCGCTTGGATGAGCGATGTGAAGGAGGGCCGCGCCTTGGCTGCCCGCTGGGGAATGCGCAAACTCCCCGCCGTGGCGCTCTTTCGCGGCAGCGTCTATCTCGGTGCCTGTCAGGGACTGAAGGACTGGGATGAATACCTGCGCGAACTCGCAGAGATTGCGGCGCGTACGGAAGCTCCCAAGCGCACGATTTCCATTCTGCCCGCTGGCGGCCAAGCTGATCATCACTGCGGCTGATGAACGCTGAGCATCTTAATGAATTCAAGAGGAAAGACCCATGCAGACCTTTACCGTTGAAGAAGCCGCACGGCGCTGGCTTTCGGCACCCAAACTTGATCCGGAAACCGAACGCGCGGCGGCGGAGGCAACGATTGCTTTTCTGACCGATGTGCGCTCGAAAATTGAAGCGCATTTGGAAGACATCAAAGCTGGCCGTGCGCCTGCTGACGGCAGCGGCTTGCAGGAAGTCTGGGATTTCTCACATTTCGATCCCAAACACATCGATTTTCTTCTGGCGACCTTGGGCGAGGGTGAAGTTCGCATCAAGCTCTTCGGCGGTGAGGCCAAAGCGGGCGACACGAGCGTCCCTGGACTCTGGCGCGTTCAGAGCGGCCGCTCAGGGCAGGAGAATTTCTTTGTTTTGGCACGGCTGCCGCGTACGGTTCAGGTGGTCGGCACTCGGGGTCTTGATAAGATCCCGCAGCTCGTCAATCCGAGTGCAGATGTCTTTGCTGCGCCGGCTATTCTGCAGGAACTGCAGTACCGGCTGGATGCTTTTGATGCCGATGCCGGCGTGCCGGACATGCCGACCGATCCTTGCTTCATGCTTGAATTGAAGCGTCAGCCGTTATCGCCCGGCGACATGACTGCGCTCCTTTCCACCCTGGGTCAGGGGGATATTGATGTGGAGCTTCAGGGCATTACTCGTTCTCATATTCAGAACACCAAAGTGCGTAATCTCTGGAGAACTCGAATCATCAACAATGCAGGAAAGACGCTCCTCGATGCTTACGTCATCGCCAAGGTGCCGCCTGAAATTCCGATTTCAGCAGAAGAATTCGCTGATGGCGCGGCAAAATGCACCGACTTGATTGAATGGGTGCGTCACGATTTGCAGCGCGGTACTCTGGGCGGCGGTGAAATCAAGGCCGAGGAGGTGCTTAATGTCTGAAGAGGATACGGGCGCACCGCATTTTGCTACCGGTGCAGAGGTGGAGGCGCTGCTTGATAAATACGCAAGAGACCGCGTGGGTGCTCATACGCGCATGCAATGCAAGGTCTGCTGGTATGTCTACAATCCGGACGAAGGGTGTCCCGAAGAGGCAATAGACCCCGGCACGCCCTTTTTAGATCTGCCTGATGATTTCGTCTGCCCTGACTGCGGGCATCCAAAAACAGCGTTTCTGCCGCTCGACGATGATCAGGCAGATCCTTCTGATCCCAGCGGTCCGGCTCAAGGCTGGAGCGACCGTTGGGAGCATGGCTAAATTTTTGCGCTCGCTTTTGGCTCAGCGCATCGTGAAGCCGTCCTTCGGGGGCGGCAGGCAGAGCAGGCCTACACCCGCAATGATGAAGAGGATCGGATGCACGATGCCTCCGGCAAAAGCGAGCGTGTAGGCGAAGCGCTCTTGGTAGAAGATATCAAGACGCCAGATGGCGAGACCCCGCTCAAAGATTTCGCCTGAAAAGACAAAAATATCTGCATAGACGAGCCCTATCGTCAAAAGGAGCGTGACGGCGAGGACGGCAGAGAAAACCCGCCGAACATTGTCGTTGGGATTAAAGATGCGCCCTGAAACCGCAAAACCGATCAGAAGCAGCAGTGCCAGTCCGGCCGGAATGCCGGCGTAGACGAGATCCATCCCGGTGACGCGGGCTGAAAGCCGCCAAAGGCTGGCAGCCCACAGAAAGACGGTAAGGACAACTAAAGAGAAGGTGACGGCGCGACGCATGAGAAGTTTCCAACGAAGGATTACTGTAATTCTAGCCATGAACAGTTGCTTCTGGGTATGCTGTTAATGCATTGAAAATTAAGAAATTATCCTTTTCTCGAATTCTGGTATGGGTACCTGTGAATATTCCTCACAGCCTCCGTCAAAACAAAGCGTAAATATCGAGAGTACTTGAAGGATCCAATCAATCTCCGGCCAAGAAAAAGCGTTTTGAACCGCTGCAGTGCCTCGCTGCGCACACCGAAATGCCTGACTGCGCCGTCTCATGTCAGTACTTAGGCAGCTTTTCTGGTGACAACTGTCTCAATTCCGATTTTTGCGAAGCACTTTTATCCTGCGCTTGATATCAGTCGCGGAAATATCCAAATTTCATGGGATTTGCTACCAGTCCACGGCTCTAGTTTATCTCTTGATAAACACTTAAAGCATTGGAGGCCTATGGCAGGCAGACAGTCCAGCCAACTCTTCTTTGACGAAAATCTCCGAGCCTGCTGCAGGCGATTCGCAGCTTCCTGCGCTCGTCAGCGGAAATTGGTCAATGGCTGAAAGCGGCAGTCATTAAGTCAGGGGCTGCCGGATGATTTTATGTCCTGCTGCTCAGCACAAAATAAAACGCGGGTTGAGTGTTGGCCGGCTCGTCAATGGGGGAAGTTGACGGTCCGTCCGGGTACTCAACCCGACTTTCCGGAAATGCAGAGCTTCACGCGGTCTGAATGGAGACCGCGGAAGTCTGCGAGAGGGTTAGAAAGAGAAGCGGACGCCCGCATTAATCTGTCGGCTGCTCTCGAAGTAGCCGCCGAAGATGTATTTGGCATTGAGCCAAAGATCGGTATTGCTGCTCAAAGACAAGTTGGCGCCAATACCGGCGTCATACCAAGTTTCTTTGTCGGCGTATGAGAAGTCGACAGACGTGGAATGGCCTCTGGCAGCAAAGACGTGATCTCCCTTGAACTCGCGGAGCACGTCGCCGTAGATATACGCCGTGCTGATGCGTTCAGCAGAACCAAACGAGAAGCTGCTGCCGGCACGGAAACCAACTCGGCCGATGATGCTGTTGGTATCCGCAATTTGAGCCTTGATGCCGCTCTCCGTTTCAAACCGAGTGCCTTCAATGCGGATGACTTGAAGCTGTGTCTGCGGTTCAATAAAGAGGAAGTCATTCAACTCAAATTTCCAGCCCAGCTCAGCACTCACGCCATAGAACGTCTGCCAAAGCGATCCGCCGATTTTCTGGCCGGAATCGTTTCGGAGGTTGTAGTCACTGCCGAGACGACCAATCTTCGCATTGAAGTCAGCATAGCTGCCGCTCTCGCCTAAGACCGTGTAATAGAGGTTCAGTCCATAGCGATCGCTGCTGCCGCTGCCGGAAACGCCGAAGAGATCTGTATCCGCACGCGTATAGTCAAAGGCCAAGCTGACAATTTTGTGACTGTCTGCCGTGGATACTTCCTTGTTGTAGCCGACCTGGATCATGTTTTTATCCATGTCAAACGCGTGCTTACGACCGATATCTGAATAGCGGTACCGAGCCCAAAGGCCATTGGTGCCGCGTTCCTCATGGCGAGCTTCACCTTGACGCTCATGGAAGCGATCCAGATCAGAGGCCAGTGAGAAGGAGGCCAGCACCGCATTATTCAAGAAGTCGACGTTTTCGTTAGCACTGCCGATGGACTTAGTCAGGAACCAATAGGTAGGCTGATCAGCTCCATCTTGTTCACTTTGCGTGTGAAGACCGAAGCGATAGAGTTCATCGGCACGATTGACTTCACCTTCGACATTGGTAGAGAAGGTTGTGCTCCCCGATCCCACGCTTGCAAAGTAGAGCTTGTCGCCATTTTTCATTTCGTCCAGATGAGCTTTGCCCATGTCGAATTCAATGATTTGGCGTGAACCGTCTTCCGCTGTGCCGATGGTGATGAAGTCGCTCTTTTCAGTGTATTTCCGTTCGCCGTTGTTGGACTGCCAATCCAGATCGATTTTGAAGATGCCGCCAGGCCCCGTGAGATTGCTAATTTCAACTCGGGAATATCTTTGGTTGGGATCTCGATAATTCGCCAATACGTAATTAGTACCTTTAATTACGGTATTTTGATAGGTTTCCCAAACCTCGGCATCCGCAAAAAGAACTACGCCTTTGTCAAGTTTTAGATTGTGTATTTTTCCGCCATCGTTTAGGAAGGACTTTCCTGCGTTAAAGATCCAAGTAGCACCATCAGACAATGAGAGATTAACTGTAGTTCGTTTCCCGTCTTCCCCAATAGTGCTGCCATACCAAAAAGAGTCAGAACCGGACAGGGCGGCATTGACTGTATGACGAGCATTTTGGTTCAGCAGAGATCCGAGACTATGAAAGACATCTATAGATCCAATCAATTGAACAACAGTACCCGATATATTTATGGTGTTTGTGTGTCCTGTTCTATCTCCCATGAAGGGATCTTTAGCAGATATGACCGTGCTGTCATTGCCGCCTTCCTTACCAGCGATGGCGGCAATATAAATCGAATCGACGTCAGTGAAATTAACGGTCGATCCGCCCTTAGCATAGATGCCGCCGTTGTTGTCGATTCGTTCGTTCTGAGCGGTATTGATGATGCTGACGAACTTGCCTTTGCCCTTAACATTAAGGGATCGATTGTTTAGAACGAGTGCTTCCGTAGTCTCAGTGTAATAGCCGGGATCAACACCTGTTACTCGGATATCGATACCGTCATATTCATCTTTGGCTGCCCATGTTTTGGCATCCCCATGAATATTCGTTGTGCCACTGTATTTGAGAATATTTTCTGCGGCAGCTTCTGTTGAGCAAAGCGGAAGTGCGCAAAATACTGTAGCCGCCAAAAGACAGTAAACCTTATTCACGTGTGAATACTGAGGTGGCAGGACTTTATGGAGGTAGTTCGTCATCACGCAAGCAACCAAGATTGGATTGTTTATAAATGTATCTTTTATTGCGATAATTGCTTTTTTCAATGGCTTGATTTCGCAATTGAAGATGATTTTGGAAAAAATCGAATCCAATCCTATAGTGAGATGCGT
>CDYG01038127.1_pt1 | contig 40931 bp, 38 predicted proteins | sample 554931 | NCBI WGS metagenome assembly CDYG01 (sample SAMEA3182055, study PRJEB8094) | gut metagenome | biome: human; feature: gut; material: Stool; isolation source: human stools | place: Canada | collected 2012-11-13
GATCTACACATCGCCTTTCCGTGTCGCTACGGGGTTAACTGAATTTGGACAGCTCTCCCAGACCTTGTGCCTCATATCCGATTCCTGTTTGTCAGGCTGGCGGTTTGCTATCGGCTTCCTTCATCGATTCGTTGCCTCCTCGACTCTGCCGAGTTGCTAGTCCTTCCCGCGACCGGGCGGACAGTGGACTTTCACCACACAATCACACGTGCGCTGCCGGGCGCACCCAAAAAAGCGGCAGAAGAAGACTTTTCCGTCTTCTGCCGCCGCTTTTCGATCAAGCGCGTACAGATCAGCTTGCTCTTGCAGTTTTACTGCAGGCGGCCGAGCGTCTTACCCGATTCAATGGCTTCAATGAACGCCTCGGCGCCTAGATCGTCATAGCATTCAAACGGCTGATGAATCCAGGGGCTGTCTTCGAAATAAACGCAGTGCCAATCGGGCTTAAGAACGGAGTGCGCCTTCCACCAAAGAACAGCCACGCGGATTTCCGTGATGGCCGGATAACGCTTCTTCAGGTGCGCCACCACTTCCTGAATCGTCTTGCCGGAATCGACCATATCGTCGACGAGCAGCACTTTCCCTTTCAGTTCGGCGAGTCCTGTCATGCAGTCAGCAATGTCGAGATTGCTTTGCACGGTGCCCTTGGCTTCGCGGTACGAGCTCGTTGCGAGAACCGCGAGAGGCTTGCCGTAGATACGGCTGAAGAAATCGCCGGGACGCATGCCGCCGCGAGAGAGGCAGATCAGGCAGTCAAACTGCCAGCCGCTCTTGGCGACCTTATAGACGAGCTCTTCGTTCAGACGGATGTACTCGTTCCAAGAGTAGGTGATATCGGACATGGGTGGTGTCGAAAAGAGGGAGAGTTAGAAAAACGGAAGGCGGCAGAACTCAAGGAGCCCGCCGCCTTCTGCGTCGAGAAATTGCGCGCTATTTTAGACGCACTGCATTAATCCGCAAAGGGATTGACGTGCAGAATTGTCTGCTCGCGATCCGGTCCCGTCGAAACGAGCGCAATCGGAGCACCGGCGACTTCAGAAAGACGCGAGAGATACTGACGGGCGGATTCCGGCAGTTCATCCCATTCCGTAAGACCGAAGGTGCTTTCTGTCCAGCCGGGGAACTCTTCGTAAATCGGTTCGCACTTGGCAACCGCATCGGCGCCGGAGGGCATAACCTTGAGTTCCTTGCCGTCCATCTTGTAGCCGACGCCAAGCTTGATCGTATCCAGACCGTCAAGCACGTCGAGCTTCATCACCGCCAGACCGGTGATGCCGTTGATCTGCACCGCACGGCGAAGCGCGGCGCCGTCGAACCAGCCGCAGCGGCGGGGACGCCCCGTCACGGCACCGAATTCATTGCCCTTGCGGCGCAGCAGCTCGCCCGTCTCATCAAGAAGTTCCGTCGGGAAGGGACCTTCGCCGACACGCGTGCAGTAGGCCTTGGTGATGCCAAGGACATAATTGAGCTTTTCCGGACCCACGCCGGCACCGGCGCAGGCGGAACCTGCAACCGTATTGGAGCTCGTCACGTACGGGTACGTACCATGATCGATGTCGAGCATCGAGCCCTGAGCACCTTCAAAGAGGAATTGACGGCCTTCATCCATCTGTTCGTGGAGCGTTTCGGAAACGTCGCAGACCATGGGCTTCAAGCGTTCGGCATAAACGAGCGTATCGGCGATGACCTTTTCGGAATCGAGCGCTTCGGCACCCAGGAACTGCGTCAGGATGAAGTTATGGAGCTTCATGACCGCGCGCACCTGTTCGGCAAAACGCTCAGGATGATAGAGGTCAGCGACGCGCACGGTGCGGCGGGCCACCTTGTCTTCATAGGCCGGGCCAATGCCGCGGCCGGTCGTACCGATCTTCTTCGCGCCCAGAGCCGCTTCACGAGCCTGGTCGAGCGCAATGTGGTACGGCATGATGAGCGGGCAGTTCCCCGAAACACGCAGACGCTTTTCAACATTGGGCACGCCTACAGCGTTGAGTTCGTCGACTTCGCGGAAGAAAGCTTCCGGGGAGAAGACAACGCCGTTGCCGATATAGCAGGTGCTCGTAGCATGCATGATGCCCGAGGGGATCAGACGCAGGATGGTCTTCTTGCCGTTAATGACGAGGGTATGCCCGGCATTATGGCCGCCGTTGAAGCGCACCACCCCGGAAGCCTGTTCCGTCAGCCAATCGACGATTTTGCCCTTGCCTTCGTCGCCCCACTGAGCGCCGATCACGACAACATTCTTGCCCATTTGAAATCCTTAATAAACCTAAATTGGAGGAAGTTCCCTTCGTGCTGTTCAATCTTCCGGGCCTTACGGAAGCGCTGGTCCGCAGCTCGGAGCTCGGGGGAGCGCAGGCGGCACGCTTGCGGCCGGCCGGGAAGCTTCTAAAGGAGGCTTTCTCGGGGAGGCTTGCGCGAAACCATTGCAGGCGCCGGCGATCTGCCGCTCGGTTCAAGGCAGCGTTTACCTTCCATCAACCGAGTGCGGACGCAACCGTGAAGATAGCACACGCCGCGTGCGCCTGCCGACGCCTCCCACATGAGAGCGGGAGGCGCGCGCAAAGGATGCAGACGGTCTTGCGCGCGGGCGAGCCGCCTAGGAGACTTTGCCGAGAAAGCTCCAGATAATGACAAGGCCGAGCGCCACCAGAACGGAGGCCGCCGCGCGTATGACTCTTGGATCGGCCTTCGTGAGCTCAGCGAGCATCGCGAGCCAGCGTTCAGGCGCTATCAGCGGACTGATGCCTTCGAATACAAGCACCCAGCCGAGCGAAAGCAGCAAAACTTCCCAGCCGTCCATGAGTTAGTTCTGCTCCCCGCCTTCTTTCTTCAAATAACTGAAGAAATCAGCCGACGGATCGACCACCATGACGTCGGACTTCTGCGAGAAGCTTCGGCGATAAGCCTCGAGCGAGCGGTAGAAGCGAGCGAATTCCGGATCCTTGCCGAAAGCGTCGGCATAAATTCGCGCGGCTTCGCCGTCGCCCTCGCCCTTGGTCTTCTGCGCATCGCGATAAGCCTCAGCGAGAATCACTTCGCTCTGACGATCAGCACCGGCACGGATGCGCTCGGCCTGAGCCGCACCTTTGCTGCGCTCTTCACTGGCCACGCGCTTACGTTCAGCTTCCATACGGCTGTAGACCGATTCGGAAATTTCGGGCGTAAAGTCCACGCGCTTCATGCGTACGTCGACGATGTCGATGCCCAGCGCCTTGACGCGCGCCTGCAGGAGTTCGGAAATCTCCGCCATCGCTTTTTCACGTTCGCTCGAAGTGATTTGATTCACCGTGCGTTTATTAACGGCAATATTGAGTACGTCGCGCAGCAGCATCGCCAGACGATCGCTCGCAGCACGTTCGCTGCCCTGGAAGGACACCCAGTAGCGGCGAGCGTCACCGATGCGCCACTTGACGAACGTGTCGATCATCAGGTTCTTCTTCTCGCTCGTCTGCACGAGATCAGCACCGGACGCGTCGAGCGTCAGGATGCGCTTATCGAGATATACGACATTCTGGAGCGGCGCAGGCAGCTTGAAGTGCAGCCCCGGCTCGGTCACGACGGTTTTGAGTTCGCCGAGTGCGAACAACATGGCGTATTCGCGTTCGCCTACGGTGTAAAGGCACGTCTGCGCAAGGCCCGCGGCCACAACAACGCCGACGGCAATGGAAGTAATGCTTTTCATCTGTTCTTCTCTTCAGTCGGTCATCTCAGCGTAGACGGCTGCGGATCATTTCACGCGGATCGATATCGGTGGAATAGGTCGCCGATCCAGCCGAGTTGGTGCCGGCAGTATTGGGCGCCGAAGTGCTCGCAGCAGCTGCCGAACTTGCAGGCACGGCTGAATCTGCTTCGGACTTCGCCACGGCCTGCGTGGACGCAACGATCTTGTCGAGCGGCAGATAGAGGAGGTTCGACCCAGACTTCTGATCTACGTAAACCTTGGTGACGTTTTGATAAATGTCACGCATGGCATCCACGTAAATGCGGTCGCGCGTCACCTGCGGCGCCTTGGCATATTCGGTATAGACGGAAGTAAAGCGGTCAGCATCGCCTCGTGCGGTTTCCACGACGCGGGCTTTGTAGCCCTCAGCTTCTTCCTTCAGGCGCGAAGCCGTACCCTGCGCCTTCGGGATCACGGCGTTCATGTACGCCTCGCCCAAATTAATCTGACGTTCACGGTCCTGGCCGGCTTTCACCGCGTCATTGAACGCAGCCTGCACCTGCTGGGGCGGCTGAGCGTTTTGAATGGCGACGCTCATCACCTCAATACCGGTAGAGTAGCGATCCAGCATAGCCTGCATGGAATTGCGCACAGCCTCGGCAATTTCAGCCTTGGACTCGAAGAGAACGCTGTCCATCGCTTTTCGGCCGACCACTTCGCGCATGGCCGATTCGGCGGCCTGTGTAACGGAGGCGTCAGGCGCGCGCGTGTTGAAGAGATAGTCCTTAGCGCCGGTTTCAGGCTTGATGCGGTATTGGACGTTGAACTGAACGTCAACGATGTTCTCGTCGTCAGTAAGCATCAGCGCCTCGCGCAGACGGTCTGTCGTGCCGCGCATGCCGATTTCGGCCGTACGGACGCTGCTCACGTCAACGAGCTCGACATCCTGAATCGGAGCCGGCAGATGCCAGTTGATGCCGGGCATGGTCGACTTGCTGTAGGCGCCGAATGTGGTGACGACGCCCGTCTGACCTTCGGGGACGATGTAAAAGCCGCTTACGCTCCAGCCGATAACGGCACAGACCGCGAGCACGGAAACTGAAAAGCCGCCGGCGCGTGCGCCTCGGCCGCCCCCGAAGAGACCGCCGCCGTTGCCGCCACGGCCATTGCCGCCGTTGCGGGCACCGCTTTCACGGCGCTGCTGCTGACGCTGATCGTCTTCCTCAAATTGATTGCGGAGCCGGTCCAATTCGGCAAAAAGCCCCTGCCGCTTCTGGCCGCCGTGCGTACCGCCGTCATCGGGATAGTCGTCGCCCTTCTGTCGAGGCGCAGCATCATTGGGCTCATCGTCTCGCGAGAAATCATCGCGGCTCTTGAGCCGCGAGCGGAGATCCTCCTGATTCGAGCGGCCTTGGCGCCCCATAATCTTGTTGGCCGCCTGCTGAAAATTCGACCACAAATTTTCAAGATCATCGTCCGAAAGAAGACCTTGCGAGCGGCGATCGCGCTGCTCATCGTCTTCACGGGCATCGCGGCTGGTGCGGCGCGAACCGTCAGCAGACGAATCCGCCGGATTCCGATCATCTTGCGCATTCGGATTCTGCCGGGCGTTTTGTTCTTCGCCGTCTTCTCCGACGCCGTCAGAGCGCTGTTCATTGTCTCCGCGGTCGTTCTTCTTCTCTTCGTCAGAGCTGCGGCCCCAGTGAGGGTCATTAAGCGACATCAATAACTCCGTTCTTGAAGAGATCTCCTTTTTAGGCCGAGCCGATCATTTCGCCCGTCCTCCTGTCCGTTGACCTCTTCTACGTCCAATTTAGACAAAGGTCTATGAAGTTTAACGAAGAAAACCGCTATCGCGCGTCTTTAGTCAATCAATATTGCCTTTCCACACACTTCCAGCATCCCAAATGCCCGTACAGATCTCTCCTGAGATCCTTCGGCGCGCCGCACCGTACTCTCATCCGTCCTTGATCTAAGCCATATAGACAGTGGTTTCCTCAGGTTTGCGAAGGGCCGGCAGGCCTATACAATTCGCCAAAACCTTTTTTGTACAGCAGCCGTTCCCTGCAGATTCTGCTGTCCCCGGCCGCAACCCACCTACACTCTCAATCCTCAGCCAAGGCTGCCATGAATCATCCTGCTCCCGCCAAACCCATGGTCACCGACGTCTTCGTGAAGGGCGCCGTCCAAGGTTGGAACATCTGCGTCACTTCCACCATTCCGAACGTCCTGATGGCTTTCGTGATCATCAAGATCCTTAACCATTCAGGGCTTCTCGGGCTCATCGGTCAGATCTTTTCGCCGATCATGGGTATTTTCGGCCTCCCCGGCGAAGCCGCCACTGTGCTGCTCGGCGGCTGGATGTCGATGGGCGGCGGCGTAGGCGTCGCCGTAGCGCTCTTTGACAACGGCGTGCTCAACGGCACTCAGCTCGCTATCGTCTGCCCCGCCATCTTCCTGATGGGTTCTCAGATTCAATATCTGGGCCGCTGCCTCGGCGTCATCGGCATCAAGGGCAGTAAGATTCCGCTTATCATGGCGATCCCAGTGTTGACCGCCTTCGTCTCACTGTTCGTGATGCGCATCCTGATGCTCGGCAACTGACTGCCGACCTGAATCAGTCTGGTCTGCGCCGCACGGAATTCTTCACACACTTACGCGGAGCAGACCTCAAAAATGGCGCTTCTAGACGACTACATCAAAGACCTCGCCCCACTCGTGAATCTGGACTGCGGCACGTGCAATACGGCCGGCGTCACTCGCGCAGCGGAAATCATGAAGGGCTACTTTGAATCCATCGGCTTCACATGCGAACTCATAGACCTCGGCCCCAAAGCGGGTCGGGGTCTTCTTGCAAGAAATAAGCCGCATGCCGATCATTACGACGTCCTTCTGAACGGTCATCTCGACACCGTTTTTGCCGACGGCACTGCCGCTGCGCGCCCCTTCTCCATTGACGGCGACTTTGCGCATGGCCCGGGCTGCGCGGACTGCAAGGGCGGTATTCTGGCGGCCTATTACGCCTGCAAAATGGCGCGTCCGAAGGACTTAGAGCGGCTGTCCATCTGCTGCGCCTTCAACCCTGATGAAGAAATCGGCTCCACGAGCTCCCACGAATGGCTCGCCTCCATCGGCGCAAGATCCAAGTGCGCGCTCATCGTAGAGTGCGCACGTGCGGGCGGCGAATTGGTACGTTCGCGCAAGGGCGTGGCTGACCTGAAAGTCGTCTTTCGCGGCCGCTCTGCTCATGCCGGCAACAATCCTCAGGACGGCGCCAACGCGAATGTGGCTGCCATGCGCTTCAGCCTGGCGTGCTATGAGCTTGCTGACCCGGCCAAAGGCACGACAGTCAACCCCGGCATCATTGCCGGCGGCACCGCGACCAATGTCATTCCGGACAGATGTGAGGTTCGCTTTGACCTGCGCTACTGTTTCGACAAGGACGGTTCTGACCTTGAAAACCAGATCTTTGAGCTCGCTGAACGTTCTTGGGCCCCCGGCGTATCGCAGACGGTTGAGCTTTTGGGCTTCACCCCGGCCATGCCGCTGTCGGACGACGCGAAGGCACTGACCGCAAAAATCACGGAAGCCGCGAAGATGACCGGTTTTGAAGCTAAGTTTGTTGACGCGGGCGGCGGCTCTGACGGCAACCGCATTGCCAAAGCAGGCATTCCGGTCATTGACGGCTGCGGTCCGGCCGGTGCGTGCTTCCATACAGAGCGTGAATACCTGCGACTGGACACGGTGGAAGAGCGCGTCAAGATGCTCACCAACTTTTTTAGCCTGCTCTGAGGCCGCCCTCCGATTTGAGCGAATCGGCTTAAGCCCTTCAAGAAAAACAGCCCGTACGACGCGTCACGGGCTGTTTTTTCTAAAAAAGCGATTAAAGGAGACTTTCAAGCTCAGCAAGTTCTTCGGCCGGCGTTTTGCGCCGCGGCAGAGCTTCATCCGTCCGCTCAAGCTCCCAATCCTCGAGCTCACGAGGCTCATTGGGATGCTCTTCCCGCCAAGCCGCGGAGAATTCCGAGACAGCTTGGCGAAGTTCATCGAGCCCAGCCCCCGTCAGTGCCGACACGAACACTGCCTTAGGCCGGCCGTTCTGATCTCGGACGATCTCAGGCGCCTGTCCGGTGACGTCAATCTTGTTGTAGACCAAGATCACCGGAACATCGTCGGCATGAATGTCGGCGAGAACCGAATTGACTTCGGCAATCTGCTCCTCCCGCACCGGAGAGGATGCATCGACCACATGCAAAATGAGATCAGCATGCACCGTTTCATCCAGGGTCGACTTGAAGGCCTCAATCAGCTGATGCGGCAGACCGCGGATAAAACCAACAGTGTCGGTCGCCACCACAGTTTCCTCATCGGAGAGCCAGAACTTTCTCGCCGTTGTATCCAGCGTGGCGAAAAGCTGATCAGCTGCGTACGTTTCTGCACGCGTGATCTTATTGAAAAGCGTCGACTTGCCGGCATTCGTATAGCCCGCGAGCGATACGGTGATCGAATCGCCGCGTGAACGGGCACGGCGCTGCGTGCCCCGCTGCCGAGCCAAGCGCTTGAGCTGATCTCTGAGCTGCTTCATGCGCGTGCCGATCATGCGCCGGTCAAGCTCAATTTGCTTTTCACCCGGACCGCCCGTCTTCCCTAAGCCGCCGCGCTGGCGCTCCAAGTGAGTCCACCCGCGGACAAGACGTGTTGACAAGTGTTCGAGTCGAGCAAGTTCAACCTGCAGACGGCCTTCACGGCTCTTGGCGCGCTGGCGGAAAATGTCAAGAATAAGTTCCGTACGATCCAATACGGGAATCCCGATCAGACGCTCAATGTTGCGCTCCTGCGCCGCTGAAAGCGCGATATCAAAAACGACAACATCCACCTCCGCCTCTTTGGCGAGGATGCCGAGCTCTTCAATCTTTCCGGAACCTAAAAATGTAGCCGGATCCGGCTTTTCACGCTTGGCCTGCATGAGCCCAACGGGCTCAAGTCCGTCAGAGGATACGAGCAACCTCAATTCCTCGGCGGAATCCTGATAAAAAGCCCGGCCGACAGAAACAACGACTAGAAACGCACGCGAGGCTTTCTTCGCGTGCGTTTCATCCAGCTGAAATTTTGACAGATCAGTTCTCCGTTGCGTCGCCGGCAGGCTGAGCAGTCATCGAGACGGCGCGCGAAGGCACAACGGTGCTGATGGCGTGCTTGTAGACCATCTGCGTCAAGGTGTTGCGCAAAATAACGACGTACTGGTCGAAAGATTCGATCTGTCCCTGAAGCTTGATGCCGTTGACCAGATAGATCGAAACGGGAATATGTTCCTTCCTCAGCATGTTGAGGAACGGATCCTGCAGAAGCTGAACCTTATTGCTGGGCATGATTTTCTTTTTCTCCGACGCTGCAGCTTCGCACATGCAGGTCTTGCGTTGATTGTTGTTTTCTTCCGCTGCGCCGTGAGAGTCGTGTGCGTCCGTCTCTGCGCGTATAAATTGCGCGCGGCATATGTTGCGGGAACCAGCTCTCCGTCGGCCGTTTGAAATAAACCGTCGGATTGGTGGAGCATAGGCCTCCGCCGCAAAACTGCTTGAAATATTAGCACTGCCGGCAGGCAGGCTCCGCCTCCTTAAGGCAATGCCGCGTCTGCATTTGCAAGGAACTATTGCGGCATTACGTTGTTCAGCACGCTTTTCTCCTTAGATGCACTCGCTTTGAAGCGATCGGAGCCTGCACTTTGCGCTGTCCAAGGACTTCAGTGAAGGCTATGATTGTCCGCAAACAATGCGCAGACCAACCTCTGCGTGAGACGCACATTCCGAGGAATGCCACCCCATGCTTCACCGCACCTTCTCCGCCGCCCTGTTTGCCGGCACGATTGCAGCAAGCTTGCCGGCCGCTGCTCATTTCGGCCTCATCCTTCCCGATCCCGCCATGGTGCTTGAGCAGTCCAAGACTGCTTTCAAGCTCGATGTGAGCTTTATTCGCCCGATGGAAGCGAGCACGATGACAATGGTCAAACCCGCGGCCTTCTATGTGGTCGAAGACGGCCGCAAAACCGATTTGACTCCAGCGCTGCATCCGGGAAAGCTTTTCGGCCGGGATGACTGGACGCTCGAATACAAATTTGAAAAACCCGGCGTCTATCAATTTGTCGTTGAACCGCTCCCCTATTGGGAGCAGTCCGAAGATAAGTTTTACCTGCACTACACCAAGGTCATCGTTCCTGCGCTGGGTGCTGGCCTTGGCATTGATCCCAAGGACGATGACTGGTCCAAACCCGTCGGCATGAAGACTGAAATCGTGCCGCTCACGCGTCCGTACGGCAACTATGCCGGAACGCTCTTTCAAGGCCGTGTGCTCGTTGACGGCAAATCCGCGCCGAATACAACGGTGAAGGTCGAATTTCTCAACGAAAGCGACCTTTATCAGCCGCGCAATTCCTATTACACCACCCAGGTCATGAAGACCGATGACAACGGCATTTTCGCTTTTGCGGCGCCGTGGGCGGGATGGTGGGGCTTTGCGGCAGTGCGCGATGCGGGTTATACGCTGAAGGTCGACGGCGTCGACAAACCCGTTGAAATGGGCGCTGTGCTCTGGACCGAGTTCGGCAAGCCCCTGATTCGCAAGATTCGCCAGCCAGGTCTCTGATACGCCCATTGACGCGCTGCGAATGCACTGATAATGAAAAGACGCTCCCCGGCATTACGGTGAAGCGTCTTTTCTTTGCCGCTGAGAGCGTCCGGGCTCAGCGCTTTTTCTGTTCGTCCACGTACGGATTGGCCTTCGTGCGGAATTCCACGCGAAGCGGTGTGCCCGCAAGATTGAAGGTATCGCGGAAATAGCCCTCGAGATAGCGGCGATAGGACTCTCCGATATCCTCCAATGCATTGCCGTGAATCACGATCACCGGGGGATTGCTGCCGCCCTGGTGTGCATAGCGGGGCTTCGGACGACCGCCTTTGGCTCGCGGCGGCTGCTGGCGCTGGACCGCTTCGAGCAGCGCACGCGTGAGCTTCGGCGTAGGCAGTTTGGCATATGCCGCAGCATGGGCTTCGTCGACCGCCCGCATCAAATGGTTGAGGCCGTTGCGCTTGAGCGCCGAGATGCGGATCATGCGGGCCCAGCGCAGGAAGTGGAGTTTACGCTCGAGGTCCAGATTGAACCGTTCGCGTTCATAGCTGTCGAGCAGATCCCATTTATTGACCGCCACCACCAGCGCGCGCCCTGCTTCGAGCACGTAGCCGGCGATGTGGGCATCGCCTTCACTCACGCCTTCCTTGGCGTCAACGACAAGAATGACAACGTTGGCGTCCTCAATGGCCTGCAGCGTTTTAACGACGGAAAACTTCTCCACGGCCTCAAAAACACGGCCTTTCTTGCGCAGACCAGCCGTATCCACCAGCTCGTAGGGGCGTCCGTCATATTCGAAGTCGATCTTGATCGCATCGCGCGTTGTGCCCGGCATATCAAAGGCAATGACGCGCTCTTCGCCGACCAATGCATTGATGAGGGTGGATTTGCCGGCATTCGGACGGCCAGCAAGCGTGACCTTGATGCGGCGGGGACCATCATCGTCTTCTTCGGCTTCCGGTTCGTCAAAAGGAAAGTCGTCAGGCAGGCACGAGAACGCCAGATCGAGCGCATCGCGGACACCCTGACCATGCGCGCCGGAAACCAGATGCGGTTCACCGAGCCCGAGTTCATAGAACTCCGCCTTGGCGGTTTCAGTGAGACCTTCGGCTTTATTGACGAGCAGCACGACCGGTCGATCAGCGCGGCGCAGATGCTGCGCGATGCGGATATCCTGCGGCGTCAAACCGGCACGGGCGTCGGTCAGGAAAAGAACAACGTCGGCCTCCTCAATCGCAAGCTCGGCCTGCCCGGCCATGGCCTGCACAATCCCTTCGGTGCGCACGGGCTCAAAGCCGCCCGTATCCACCACGATGTAAGGACCGGGACCGACGCGTCCCTGACCGTACTGGCGATCTCGGGTGAGACCAGGAAAATCTGCCACGATGGCATCTCGGCTGCGGGTGAGCCGATTGAAAAACGTCGACTTGCCGACATTAGGCCGGCCCACGAGAGCGATGACTGGAAGCATGTTAGGAAAACTAGAAATTCAACCGCCGCACGGCGGACTCATGACCATCATGAAAGTCAGCTGCGCGGCGCTTGATAAAAATAAATTGTCATTGGCGAGAGTCGATTCTGCTCCCGCTCTTTGAAGCGAATCTCGGACTATTCCGAGTCGGCTCCTTCGACCACATAGGCCACGTCGCCTTCGACCGTCTGAAAGACAGCGCCGTAGCCGTACTGCGCCGCAGGCGTGGTGACGGCGCCGGAGAGCTTCGTGCGCGCGACGGGAGTGCCGGTCGCCGGATCAAGGAACGTAATGTTGCCCTCGTAGTCGCCGAAAGCAAGCGATGTTCCTACACGGATCGGCGCCGAAGCGGAACGGTAAAGGAAGCTTTCGTTCACCCAAGCCTCACGGCCGTTCTGACGGTTGAAGGCGTGAATGCGGCTCGCATCGTCAACCTCATACACCAGACGGCCGTCTGCCACCGGCCCGGTCACCGCGTCAACCTTGGCATTCCAGACAAGGCGTCCGTTCTGTACATTCATACAAACGACATTGCCTTGGAAAGCGGCTGCGCACATAAGTTCCTGATCTACCCAGGGGCGGCCGACCACGTCAATCAGACGCTCTACTTCTGTGATGCCCTTGGCCTGACCGATGACGGCATCAAAGACGACGCGGCCGTCATTTGGGTTGAGCGCCATAAGCCGGCCGTTGGCCTGACCGACGAGAATGCCCGCAGGCGACCATGCCATCTGCGAAAAGGCACGAAGCGTAAGCGCCGGCGCCTGGCCCTGATAGTGCCAGACGCGCTGGCCTGTAATGAGGTCAAAAGCCGTGATGCGGGTGTCCGACGTCTTCACAATAACGCGATTGGCACCCACCAGCGGCGGCACTTCCATGTCCGATGAAAGCTTCGCTTCCCAGGAGAGCTTGCCTTCAGCATCGAACACCTGCACTTTGCCCGTTGACGTGCCCACCGCCACATGACTGCCGTCAGTGCCGACGCCCGCCGTCACATCGCCGTCGGTGGTCGTACGCCAGACGATGCTGCCGGTTTGACGATCCAGACGCACGATCCGATTGGAGCCTGCCGCATAGACCGCCGTGTCCGTCACAGCCGGCGCGAGATTGCGCTCAGCCGCGTCACCCACATTCGTGCGCCAGACGACGCGCGCCAGGTTCGTCTGCTTGAAGTCCGGATAATCGTGCGGATCATGCGTGCTCGAAGACGAGAAGATGCCGCAGCCGGCCAGCGGCAGGACGGCAAGAGCTGCTGCGAGAGCGGTGAAGGAAGACTTATGGGTCATGTGTGCAAGGACCTTGAGATTGGGGACTGCGTTGTCCAACTAAAAAGAGAAAACACATCAGCAAAGGTGCATCGCTTTAGAAGTCGGTTGCGCGCCCTGAATTCTAAAAGAAAGCGCAGCCGCAGGACCTCTCCTGACGGCCGCTTTCATTGCGCTGCGCGGATGCGGCAGCAGGAATCATCCGCCCGCCGAACCGTTCCCGCTGACGAGCCGCGCCTGAAACGCCTGGATTCAGCTCGCCGAGGGCAGCGCCGCAAGCTTCAGTTCAAGCACGCGGTTCAGAGGATCCTGAGGATTGAGCGCGGCCTGAGCCTGCGTCCAAGCATCTCGAGCTTTCTGCAAGTCACCCTTAGCCGCCCAAATATCGCCCTGACGGTCGAGCACCAGAACCTTCTGCGCCTCGGCAGGCTTGGCGGCAGCCAGCACCGCAGCCGCCTCGTCGAGCTTGCCTTCGTCAAAAAGAACGCCGGCGAGGCGAACGCGAGCCACCGTGTCGTACTCCGGACGGCCGGACTTCTCAATCACCCAATTGAGCTTCGCTTTGGCATCGGCCAGATCGCCCGCATCCGAAGCGGACTGTGCAGAAGCAAAAGCCGCCAGCGGCGCATAGAGCGTGGAGCTGTACTCAGAAATCAAACCAGCCGAGAGCGACTGAACGTTCTTGAGGTCATGCGTAGCAACGGCATTCTGCAGCGCAGCATAGATCTGAGAAGCTTTGGCCGCCTGATTGCGCTGCCACCAATTCCAGCCGTTCCAGCCAGCAAAGGCGAGGCAGCACACGCAGACCACGCTCGTTACGGGCGTGCCCCAGCGGTCCCACCAGGCCTTCATTTGGTCAATGCTCTCTTGTTCTTCCAAGTCGTAAGCCATGGCTCAAACCTTTTGTTGAAATTTTTTGAATCTTATAAACAGTACTGAACAGCATCAGCGATGGAGGGCAGCAAGCGCTTCGGCCACCTTGTCGGCAGCTTCCGCCGTCGCTACCAGCGTTTGTTCGGCAAAGGGCGCATGCTCGTGCGCACGCAGCGCCTTGATGCCGACCGTGCCCTGAGCGAGTTCATCCTCGGTGGCAAAAACGGCAAATTCGGCGCCGGAAGCATCAGCCTTTTTCATCTGGCTCTTGATGCTCGCCTCGCCCGGATGCGTCACCACACGAATGCCGCGGTCGCGCATGGTTTCAGCGAGCAGCATGGCCTTGGCCTGTGACTCGCCGCCGTGGTGGAGCACATAGACGTCGGTCTGCGAGGCCTTTGGCACTTGTCCCACTTCACGCATCAGTTCGATAACGCGCTCCATCCCCATGGCAAAACCCACCCCAGGAGCAGGACGGCCGCCGAGCATTTCAACGAGCGGATCGTAGCGGCCGCCGCCGCAGATCGTGCCCTGAGCGCCGAGCTTATCCGTAATCCACTCAAACACGGTGTGGTTGTAATAATCGAGACCGCGCACCAAACGAGGATTGATCGAGTATTCAATGCCGGCAGAAGACACCAGCTCTTCAAGGCGGCTAAGGAATGCCCGGCTTTCTTCGCCAAGGTAGTCGAGCAGCCTAGGCGCCGCGTCCACGAGCCCCTGCATGTCGGGATTCTTCGTATCAAGAATGCGCAGCGGATTCGTATAAAGACGGCGGAGTGCATCTTCGTCGAGCTGATCCTTATGGGCTTCGAAGTAGGCGATCAGCGCTTCACGGTGCTTTTGACGCTCTTCCTGGGCGCCCAGCGTATTCATTTCGAGCTTCACCGGACCAACGCCAAGCGCCTTCCACATGCGCGCGAGCATCATAATGATTTCGGCATCAATGTCCGGGCCCGCCATGCCGAGCGCTTCAGCGCCGAGCTGGTGGAACTGACGGTAGCGGCCGCGCTGCGGGCGTTCATGACGGAACATCGGGCCGCAGTACCAAAGGCGCTGCGTGGTTCCGTAAAGGAGATTATGTTCATTAACGGCACGGACCACAGCGGAGGTGCATTCCGGACGAAGCGTCAGCTGGTCACCGTTCATAGAGTCGGTGAAGCTGTACATCTCCTTTTCAACGATGTCCGTCACCTCGCCGACGCCGCGGGTAAAAACGCGCGTATTTTCAAGAATCGGCGTACGGATTTCCTGATAACCGTAGGACGACAGCACGTCGACGCAGGTCTTCTGCACGTACTGCCAGATGGGAGCGTCCTGCGGAAGCATGTCATTCATGCCCTTGACGCCGGTGAATTTTTCTTTAGCCATTTGCTCTGTTGCTGCTTGGTATGTCTGAGGCTGCGGCACCGCTGTGCTCTGCCGGCCCCGGATACGCCGTCATTTTATGGATGAACGACGCACCGCTTTGTGAAAATGCTGTGTAAAGGCAGAGGTTGCCGCTCAGCTCCCCTGCTTCGCGTAGTTTTCGCGGACGAATTTTTCAATGATATCCTGAAACTGCTTGGCAATGTCCGCGCCTTTGAGCACGCCAGCCTTCTCTCCGCGTATGTAGACGGGTGCGACGGGGCTTTCACCCGACCCCGGAAGACTCACGCCGATATCGGCTTGCCGGCTTTCCCCCGGACCGTTGACGATGCAGCCCATCACCGCCACCTTCATCGCTTCCGAACCCGGCGCAATACGCCTCCACTCCGGCGCCCGCACCCGCAGAAACTGCTGCGTCTCCTGCGCCAGACGCTGAAAGAGATCCGACGAGGTGCGCCCGCACCCCGGGCAGCTCGTCACGAGCGGCGTGAAACTGCGCAGCTCCATCGACTGCAGGATTTCCTGTGCCACGATCACTTCTTCCGTGCGCGATGCGCCGGGAGCAGGCGTGAGTGAAACCCGGATGGTGTCGCCAATGCCTTCCTCAAGGAGCACGGCCAGTGCAGCCGTTGACGCCACAATGCCTTTGCTGCCGATGCCCGCTTCCGTCAATCCCAAATGGAGCGCCGCCTTCGTGCGGCGCGAGAGGGTCCGGTAAAGCGCAATGAGTTCCTGAACCTCCGAAACCTTGCAGGAAAGGACAAGGCGATTGGCCGGCAGTCCCAGCGACTGCGCAGCCTCTGCGGATTCCACTGCCGAGCGAACCAGTGCCTCACGGAGCACGGCTTGCGGCGACTCCGGGTGTTCGGACTGACGATTTTCATCCATCAGCCGAGCTAAGAGCGCCTGATCAAGCGAGCCGCCGTTCACGCCGATGCGCACCGCTGCGCCCGTACGTTTGGCAACCTCGATCATCATCGCGAAGTTCTCTTCGGCCTTGGTGCCTTTGCCGACATTGCCCGGATTGATTCGGTACTTCGATAAGCAGTCAGCACATTCAGGGATTTCCGTGAGGAGTTTGTGACCGTTGTAATGGAAGTCGCCCACCAGCGGCACATGAATTCCCGCCGCATCGAGTTTTTCGCGGATAGTCACGACCGCCCGCGCCGCATCGGGCGTATTCACCGTGAGCCGCACGAGTTCGCTGCCCGCCTCGGCGAGTTCGGCCGTCTGTCGATAGGACGCCTCTGCATCTGCCGTTGCCGTATTGGTCATCGACTGCACGACTACCGGCCGGCCGCCGCCGATCGTAACGGTCGTCGGACCCCAAATCACATCAACAGGCGTGGTCCAATGACGGTTGAGACCGCATGCATTCACTGTTGGCATCTCGTTGCTCTTTTTTAACTGAAACCGCAGAAATCAGAAAAGGCGCCTTAGCTCGACGTATCGAGCGGCGAGCGCCTTTTTGGACTCTCCGGCATGCCCGATGCCGGGCGATTATTCGATGGTAAAGCGGGCAATGCCGTTTCGTACGACGCCGTCCAACGGATAAACCTCACCGTCGATCGTGAGCGAGACGACGCCGGCATTGCCTATCGTGAAGCGCGAACCCTTCGGAATCTCATAGGCCTGCACAGACTGCGGACGCATTTCGCTCGCTACCACATTGCGACCATTGGGTGCAATAACCTGAACCCAGCTGGCCCCAGCTCCCAGACGGAATTCCACCTTGTGGAGCACCGGTGCGGCAGCGGGCGGCTGAGCGGAAGCAGCGGGTGCCGGTTGCGCCGGCGCAGCCGACGGGGCCGGCTGAGCTGCCGGAGCCGCAGCAGCAGGCTGAGCTTGCGCTGCGGCGGGAGCTGACGGCTGAGCAGGCTGAGTCTCAGGAGCAGCATCCGAAGGTGCAGCAGCGCGCTCTGCCGGCTCAGCGGCCGGTGTCTTAGTCTCCTTAGCCTCGTTGGCACCGGACTCAACCTTCTGCGCTTCGCTCGAAGTGTGCAGACTGGCAAACTGATCGGTATAGACTGCCCAGATGCCGCCGCCCACAAGCGCCGCCAACACCACGAAGAGCACGGCCTTCAGGGTGCGGTTTTTCGGCGGTTCATGGAAAACCGCTTCCCTAGAGGGAGAACGGTTCGGGAGCTGCCCCACCTCCACGGCAGCGCCGCGGCGCCCGCAGCGCATCATGTAGTCGTCAACCAAAGGCGCCGGATCAATCTTAAGCGCATGCGCATACCCGCGAATGAAAGCACGCACATAGACGGGTTCGGGCAAATTCTCAAGGCGCTCTTCTTCGAGCGCGCGAATCTGTGTCACGGCAAGACGGCACTGTACGGCCATATCGCCCACAGAAATGCCTTCAGCCTCTCGAGCAGCCCGAAGCACCGCACCAAACCCCTTAGGGGCAGCCGACGCTTCCTCACGTACGGGAATAGTCGGTTCTGCCTGCGTCTGGGCAGTTTCGCCCTGCAGCGTGTTGAGACTCGGCTCGAGCTTCTCGGACGCCGAGCCGCTCGAGCGGTCTGCAGCATTTTTTTGCTCTGGGGTCGTGAAATTGCTCTCAGCCATGGATGCGCCTCAATGAAAACGACGGTTTCAAGAATGCTGCGGGCGATACAGAATCACCGCAGCCTCAGCCTTCTGCTGTGCGAGACGTTCCGCTCGACGCGTACGATCGCGCACTTCACCGGCGAGCTGACCGCACGCGGCGTCGATGTCGTCGCCGCGGGTCTTGCGCACCGTTGTCACGTAACCGAGCTCGTTGAGCCGGCGACAGAAGGCGAGCACCTTCTCCCGGTCAGGCTTTTCAAGGTCTGACTGCGGAAAAGGATTGAAGGGAATCAGATTGAACTTGCAAGGCACGTGCTCGCGGCGAACCAAAGCCGCAAGATGATCGGCATCGGCGAGTGAATCGTTGATGCCGCCGAGCATTACGTATTCAAACGTAATAAAGTCGCGCGGAGCCACACGCAGGTAGCGCCGGCAGGCGGCCATCAGATCGCCGAGCGGATGCTTTTTATTGATGGGCATGAGCTTGTCGCGCAGCCCATCATCGGCAGCATGAAGACTTACAGCAAGCGCCACCGGGGCAGCTTCTGCAAGCTTGTCGATCTGGCGCACAAGTCCAGAGGTAGAAACGGTGACGCGGCGGCGTGAAAGGCCGTAACCGTCATCGTCCAAAAAAATCTTGATCGCAGGAATAACCGCATCGAGGTTCTGCAGCGGTTCACCCATACCCATCAGCACGACATTGCTGATGACGCGGTCATTCGGATCCGTGATGCCGCGGTCGCGGCAGAGCTCGCGCTCTGCCGTCCAAAGCTGGCCCACGATTTCCGCAGTAGTGAGATTGCGGTTGAAACCCTGCTTGCCCGTCGAGCAGAAGAGGCACCCCATGGCGCACCCGGCCTGCGAGGAAATGCAGAGTGTCCCGCGGTCATCTTCAGGAATGAAGACAGCTTCAACAGCATTGCCGTTGCCGACGGCAAAAAGCCACTTGCGCGTACCGTCAGAGGACTTCTTTTCGTGAATGACTTCGGGCGGACGAATTTCCGCAAGCTTGAGGAGCTTGGCCCGAAAGGTCTTCGCGAGATCAGTCATCTCGTTAAAGTCGCAGACAAGATGACGATGCACCCAGCGCGTAAGCTGCCGGGCACGAAAAGGCTTCTCGCCGATCGATTCGCACCAGGCCTTAAGACCGGCCGCATCGAAGTCGAGAAGATTGACGCGTGCAGCCGCCTCCGCAGGAGCAGAAGCGGCCTCTTCGCGCTTGTCAGTGTTGACGAGCGTTTCGGACATTAGCGGCTGTGAATCGCAAGCGTCGGGAAGAAGTAGGCGATTTCAACGGCGGCCGTTTCCAGAGCGTCGGAACCGTGAACAGCATTGGCGTCGATGCTTTCAGCGAAATCGGCGCGGATGGTGCCGGCAGCGGCCTTCTTCGGATCCGTGGCGCCCATGAGTTCGCGATTCTTGAGGATGGCGTTTTCGCCTTCGAGAACCTGAATCATGACGGGGCCGGAGGTCATGAACTTGACCAAATCGGCAAAGAAGGGACGTTCGCGATGGACGGCATAGAAGCCTTCGGCTTCAGCCTGGCTCAGCTGGCGCATCTGGGCGGCGACGATCTTGAGGCCGTTCGTTTCAAAGCGGGAATAGATCTTGCCGATGACGTTCTTGGCGACGGCGTCCGGCTTGATGATGGAGAGAGTGCGCTCAATAGCCATTTTCTGCTCTTATCGTTTCGTAATGGAAAAATATATGAAACCCCGTGAGGGTTATTCGCGGATGAGACGACGCCCGTTTATGCATTGGTTGGCGCCTATTTCATCAGGCGCGCAATTTTATCACGAGGCTTTGATTTCTCTCGGCTCTTAAACCCCTCAAACTTGCGAGGATGTGTTGCCGTCCGATTCAGGAGCATCCTTCAAGCTCATCACATCTGCGCGCTCGGCGCGTTCGGTCTGAATGAGATTGAGCATCCTGCCGCTTTCCTTCATAAAGGCAGGCGCCAAATCACCGAAATAGAGCCGTACGCGCTCAAACCGCCGAATAAATTCATCGCGGTCACGCGCCTCTATCATTGCGAGCTCCGGCGCAAGACTTTCAACGTAGCCGCGGATGAGCTGCGTATTTCGGGGATTGGCGAGAATAATGTCAGCATAAAGACGCGGATCCTGAGCAAAGAGGCGCCCTACCATTTCCAGTTCCAATCGGTAGATGGGCGACGAGAGCTGCAGGATGACTGACAGATCCGGATTAAGCTTCGAGAGAAACACGCCGTAGGCAAAGGTCGTGAAGTGCCTCAGCGCCTGAATAATGCCCATCGAGCGGTCATGCTCTTCGGCCGAACAAGTCACTACCTTCGCGCCCCAGCGGCGAATCTGCTCTAAAAGCGGTTCGGCCGCTGCAGCATCCCGGCCGGGCGCATAAACGAAGACCTGACCGGCAAAACTCGCCACATCGGGGCCGAACATCGGATGAAGCCCCGCGACCGGTCCGCGGTGCACGCGCATCATCGCCTCAACCGGTCCGGCCTTCACCGACGTCACATCGCAAAGCAGCGCCTCTCGCGGAAGAAGTCCCGTGAGCGCCTCGATGACGCTGATGGTCTTATCAATCGGCACCGATACCACCACCGTACCGGCACCCTTGAGAATCTCCGCTGCCTGTGGCCAATCCCCTTGCTCAAGAATGCGAACCGGCCAGCCTGAGCGCTCGAACGCTCGATGGAGCTGCCGCCCCATGCCGCCCGCGCCGCCCACAATCACAACCGGTTTGTGCTGCGGTGTCTTTGCCGAGTCCGCAGCCTCCGGTTCGGCAGCTTTGACAAGCCGGCCGGCTTCGCGGGCAATGCGTCCGAGAATAATGTCCGCCAGCGCCTCTGACTGTCCGGGTTCGGCCGCTGCGCCGAGGAGGATCAGCCGCTCGCCGATCAGGCGGCGAAGTTCGGCCTCATTGTCATAAAGCTCCTCCGTCGAACCCTCGAGTAATCCAACTGTCGTCATAACCATTCCGTTCTGTTTGGTTCTTTTCTCTAGTGCGTATGCGCCGCACCTAATACGGTTCGAGCAGTTTGCACGATTCTTGACCCGAACGGGCGCCGTTCAGTTGTCTTTGTTTAGAATGCGGCTCGATGCTTGAGCGCAAAGACTCGACACTTGCTCATGAAAAGCTGGCCAAAAAAGTAGAAGAACCAAAACATCAAAAGAACACCAAAAGGAAGGACACGCATGGCAGCCAATTTCACCATCGACAAGATTTTTGCCGACAACCTCGGCACAGCATTTGGCGGCTGTGTGCGAGATCAGTCGCTCAACCTTTTTTCACCGGAAATCGCTCGTTCCGCCGGTGCCAATTGGAATCCCCTGCCCTTTTTCGGACGCGCTGAGAAAGTGCGTTTTCGCGCCCGCTGGGCAGCCCTCCTGCAGGGCATCGGACTCTGGGCGGCATTGGTCGTCATTCCCGAACTGAAGGCTGATCCCAAGCTCTCGCGCAAGATCACTTCACAGATGGAAGCCTATACGGATGCACTCCTCAAGGCGCCGATCCTTGACCATCTGTCGCCCGACGAAATCCGTGATTACACATTGCTTCGCCAGCGCTTCATGCGTCTTGGCGCTGCGGCAAGCACCGTCCCTGACAAAGATGCTTTTGCGCGCGCATTTCTTTCAGCACTGACCGGCAAAGCGCCCAACGAAGCTGCGCCGGCACGCGTTTCAGCCATGGCTCTGCACGTCGGTCTTGCCTACGGTCTTTTTGCAAAGCTCGCCGAGATCTCCCGCAACGAACCGCTCTCCTACCAGCGAGATCCGAAGAAGCGTTGAAACGACCCGTATAAAAAATCGGCAGACATCCATTCAGGTGCCTGCCGATTTTCATTCGAGCGGAAATGATTCCCGATGGATTAGCCTTCTGATCCGTCGGTCAGCGTCATCTTGACATTATCTTCATGCTGCGCGGCGATTCGCGCCTCGATTCGTTCGGCTTCTTCATCGAGCTTCTCAGGCTTTGGCCCCGGTTCGAGCACTGCGATCGATTCAACGTGTCCCGTATGCGGGAACATATTCATGATGCCGGCCGCACGAATGTGCCAGCCGCCTTCATGCTGCAAAATTGCGCAGTCACGTGCAAGCGTAGCCGGATTGCAGGAAACGTAGACCACGCGGGCCGGACGTTTTTCAGTTGCTGCCAACACGCGGGTCAGCGCCAAGGCGCCTTCGCGCGGCGGATCGATCAGCACGCGGTCGATGCCGCCCATGGTCTGCCAGAGCTCTTCCCAGTCCTGTTCGCTCCACGTAAAAAGATTCCGCGCACGGAAGGTTGTTTTCTCAGTCAATCCGTTTTCAGCCGCCCCTTGACGAGCGCGGGCGACCAAGCCTTCGGATCCCTCAATACCGATCACCCGCTGGGAGCAGCGGGCGAGCGGCAGCGTAAAGTTGCCCAGGCCGCAGAAGAAATCGGCCACCTTGTGATCCGGCTCGAGTCCCAGGAGACGCACTGCGCGGCCGACCATCGTTTCGTTGAGCGCATGGTTGACCTGCGTGAAGTCTGTGGGCTTAAAAGCGATGCGTACCCCGAATTCCGTCAATTCCAGCCCGAGCTTTTTTTCATCCTCGGGATTAACCGCATGAGCGGTTTCCGGTCCTTTGGGCTGAAGCCAAATATCCGCGCCGTGTGCTCGGCCGAAAGCGAGCAGCTTTTCCATATCCTCGGGCGACACCGGATCCAGATGGCGGAAAACAAGCGCTGTGCGGCCGTCGCCGCCGACAGCGACTTCTATTTGAGGCATCCGCTGGCGCATATCGAGCACGGAGATCAGCTCACGAAGCGGATCAATCATGTCGGAAACGTTCTGCGTCAGAATCGGGCAGGCATGCATATCGCACACATAGCTCGAAGCCTTTTCGTGGAACCCCACCAAAACACCGCCCTTTTTGACAACATCGCGCACCGTCAGGCGTGCACGATGGCGGTAATTCCAAAAAGGTCCGCGAATGGGCGGCAGAACGATTTCCGGTTTGACCTTGCCGATGTGCCAGAGCGTGTCCATCAGAATGCGCTCCTTGAAGGCCACCTGCGCATTGGGTTCAATATGCTGCATCGTGCAGCCGCCGCAGGATCCCGGCCCGAAACCGAACTTGGGGCAGCGGGGAGCGACGCGCGCCCAGCTTTGCGTGAGCACCGCCGACGTTCGGCCGATATCAAAACTCGATTTCGAACGCAGACGCTCATAGGTCACGCGTTCGCCGGGAAGCGCCCCCTGAATAAAGACCACCTTGCCGTCGAGATGCGCTATGCCGCGTCCTTCCTGATCGAGACGCTCCACGTCGACAGTGAAGTATTCGGGCGTCCGTTCTTTTGAGCGTCCTCTGCGGCCCATGATGATCTCCTAAGAAAAACTGTTTGGGGTCTGATTTGTATTGGAATTAACTGGTCCGGGAACTTTGCGCCGGCCGACCGCCTTGACCCGATGAATTAAAAAGAAGAAAGGCGCCGTTCAGCTTGCTTGAGCCGACGGCGCCTCGGGTCTTGGTGCAGCGCCCTTTCAAAGCGCTGCTTCCCGGCGGGATGAGGAATTTACCGCAAAGGAGCGCTTAGTTGCGCAGCGGCGGCAGGAATTTCATCGGATCGACGGGTTGTCCTCTGTCACGCACTTCAAAGCGCAGCATCGGACGCTCGGCCTCTGTATTGCCGCTTTCAGCAATCTTCTGTCCGGCCTTCACTTTGTCACCCGTCTGCACGACGATCTTCGAATTGTGGCCGTAGGCGGTCACCAGCGTCGGCGTATGGCGCACGATCACCAGCTGACCATATCCCTTGACCCCTGATCCCACGAAGATCACCTCGCCTGCGCCAGCGCTCACCACAACGCTGCCCGCAGCAGCACCAATGTCGAGTCCCTTGCCGTTCTTCGCAAAATCCGAGAGGACTGTCCCGCGCACGGGCCAAATCATACGGGTGCCGGGAACGACTGCCGCGGCCGGCTTTTCTGCGGCTTTTGCTGCCGGGGCCGGTTCGGCCGCAGGTGCGGCTGCCGCTGACGTCGGAGCAGTCGGAGTCGGCACTGAGCCGGTACTCGTCTGATCGCCGGACGAGCTACTGCCGGCGGCCGGCGAAACGGCTGCGGCCTCAATCGGAGCGACATGCTCGATACGGTTGACGCGCACGCCTTCAGGCATCGTCACCTCACGCGGCGCGGCCGTTGATTCCGGAATATGAAGCACACGGCCGATAGCGAGCTGCGTCGGATCCGTGACGGCATTGAGCTGCATCAGTGCCGAAGGCGTCACACCGTAACGCACGGAAATGTTGTAGATGGTATCGCCGACCGTCACCGTATGCGTACGGCCGGAATCGCGCACGTCGCCGAGCGGCGCAAAGCTCGAGCTCTGCGAACCGGCAGTGGTGTGTTCGCCGCTCGTAGGCACTGACCGATCAACGATGGGAACGTCTCCGAGGGGCAGCGACGAGCAGCCCCCAAGGAGTACGGCAGCACCGACGGCCATGCCACATGCGCGAAGAGGAAACGCCTTCATCTTAAAAACTCCTTGCACTCACATCAAAGGTCTGCCTGTGCAGCAAATGCACCGCCTACCCAACGGCTGGCCGCCTCTACCTGCTTAAAGCTGGTGAGGTCAACCTGCAGCGGCGTCACGGAAACATAACCGTGCGACGTTGCCCAGAAATCAGTTCCTTCTGCAGCGTCAATCGGTTTGCCGGCTGCGCCGAGCCAATAGATTGGAAATCCGCGCGGACTCATTTCAGCGATAACCGGCTCTGCACTCGAGCGTCGGCCGAGGCGAGTACCGAGAATGCCGCGAAGTGACTCAAACGGCATGTTCGGAATATTAACGTTGAGCAGCACGGGTTCGTCTGCCGTTTTGCCCGCTTCAATCTCTGCATCCCTGCGTTCGATGAAACGCTCGACCACGGCCGAGGCAACCTTTGCTGCGCTCTCAAGCTCTGCCCAGCCTTTGTCAATCTGCGAAAAGGCAATGGATGGAACGCCGAAGAGATAGCCTTCAATCGCCGCAGCAACCGTTCCCGAATACATCGTGTCGTCACCCATATTGGCACCGCAGTTGATGCCGGAAACGACTAAATCCGGTTTTTCATCGAGCAGCCCCGTCAGCGCCACATGCACGCAGTCTGAGGGCGTCCCGGAAAGCACATAGAGGTCTGTTCCCTGCATGTGCTCAACGGTAAGCGGTCGATTAAGCGTCAATGAGTTGGAAGCGCCGGAATGATTGTGGTCGGGCGCCACGATCGTAACGCGCCCAAAACGGCGCATCGCGCGCGCCAAGGCTTCAATGCCGGGGGCGCGGTAGCCGTCGTCGTTAGAGATGAGAATGTTCATGCAGGTCAAAAAAGCAGCCGGCGCCCGACTGAGCGATGGGTTTATCGCTCAGCGCACGGGCGCAACAGCGGACACAGCGGACTTTGGAATTTTTGGATTGTAGCCCACTGCCGCAGTCGATCTTGGTCTGAGCGTGCGGCTGAAGTTTTTCTTTGCAGAAATCTGCTGCAAGCCCCCTATGCTGCTGCGGCCCGCAGCTTTTTCAAACGCTTTCGTCGTCAAAAATCCGCGACTTCGGGAAGACCATCGAAAAGGTCGAACCTTTGCCGGGCGTTGATTCAATTTTGAGCTGTCCCCCGGCACTGCGGCAGACATGCTTGACAATGGCAAGCCCCAGTCCTGTGCCGCCAGTGCTTCTGGAGCGCCCCTTATCGACGCGGTAAAAGCGCTCGGTAAGCCGCGGAATGTGCTTTTCCTCAATGCCGATGCCTGTGTCCTTTACGGAGAGCACCGCACCGCTCGATGTGCGGAACCACCGCACATCAATGCGGCCGCCTTCAGGCGTATAGCGCACAGCATTGGAAACGAGATTCATCGCGGCGCTGCGAATATCAGAGGGCTCGCCGACGAGCGACGCACGGCAGGCTTCCAAAGTGATCACATGGCGGCCGAGTGAAAGCGCCCGTCCCTCGTTGACCACATCTTCGAGAAGCTTCGTCATGCTGATGACTTCGGCATCATCGCTGTCGGTTTCGTCGCGATTTTCAAGTCCCGAAAGAAGCAGCAGATCGTCCAGAAGCGACTGCATGCGTCTGGCCTGATCAAGCATCAGTTCGCGGTGCTTTTGCATGACGTTTGCGGGCACTTTTCCCTGAGACTCAATATCCAGAAATCCGCTGATGACGGTGAGCGGCGTACGCAGTTCATGCGAAACATTGGCGACAAAGTCGCGGCGCATTTCATCAATGCGCAGACGTTCAGTCACGTCATGCGTGACGATCATCATGTGGCGAGAGTCCGGCGCCACCACAGAGACGTCAAGATCCAGACCCGCCTTCGAGGTGTAATTGCAGCGCCCGGCAAAATTGCGCTCAAAGAGCCAGTGACGCAAACGTTCATCGGTGACGACATCGAAAAACGACCGGCCGATCATCTCCGGCGCAATACCGAAATGTTCGGCGCCGCGAGCATTCACCCAGTCGATACGCCAGCCTTCGCCGAGAATAGCAACCCCTTCGGGCAGCAAGGCAAGGGTTTTTCGATAACGAACGTCGCGGTCGCGGATGCGCTTGGCCTTCTTTTCATCTTCACGCACAAGCGCCAGCCACAGGCGAACGGAAAGAATGAATATGCCGACCGTTCCGACGACCCACATCCAGAAGATCACGGCGCGGGAGACGTCGTTCATCCAGACAACCATCATGAAGACAAAGAGGAAGACAAACGCCGCGGCAAGCCATGCACTCTGACGGCGCAGCCGCGCTATGCGTTCCTCGGGCCCATTGGGGTCAGCAGGGCGCACGCCGGAGCCGTTCCCAGTTCCGCCGACAGCACTCTCCGGTGCCGGCAGGTCGCCCGCTTCATAAGCCTCTTTAAGAGGCGTCTCATAGGTTTTGACAGCGCTCTTCGCCTCTTCGGCTTTAGGCGCGGCAATGCCGCCCAGCGCGTCTTCAGTCTTTTCTGCCATTGAATAAACCCTCCTGCTATTCACTGGCAGGAGTGTTCAGTGCCGTCTGCGGATCACGAAATCGATAGCCCACGCCGCGCACTGTTTCGATCATGTCTTCTGCGGCGCTTCCGGCCAAAGCTTTTCTCAAACGCAGCATGTGCACGTCCACCGTGCGTTCGTCAACAAAAGCGCTCTGCCACACTGCATCAAGCAGATTTGCACGCGAAAAGACGCGCCCAGGCTTGGCGGCAAAAAGGGAGAGGAGCTTAAATTCTTTGGCAGAAAGCTTGAGCGGTTTGCCTGCAGCTGTCGCCTCAAAACGCGCTTCGTTGAGTTTTAACGGTCCGCAGACAATCACACGCTCTTCGTCGGCCGTGCTGGCCGTCTCCTCCGAGGGCATCGGACTCAAGCGGCCGGCAATGACCGCCGCACCACGGCGGCGAAGCACCGCACGCACTCGAGCAGTCAGCTCTCGCGGCAAAAAGGGCTTCACCACATAATCGTCCGCGCCGGCATCCAGACCCGCCACACGATCCGACTCATTGCCGCGGGCCGTGAGAATAATGACCGGCACATCGGCCGTCTTGGCGTCTGAGCGCAGCTCTCGAAGCCACTCTTCTCCCGGGCGATCCGGAAGCATACGATCGAGCAGAATCAAATCGGGACGCTCGGCGGCGAGCGCCGAGCGAGCCTCGGCAATGCTCCCTGCACGGGTCGTGCGAAAGCCTTCGGCTTCGCAGACAAAAACGATGAGCTCCTGAATAGCGAGCTCGTCCTCAACGATAAGCAGCAGCGGCGCGGACATGTCTGGTGAAGTATTCCGACGAGTTTGTGATGCGTCAGATTGTACTTTCCGTGACTGTCCGCGACTTGCTCTGCGTGCATTTTCTGCATCGGAGCGCTGCATTGCCGGAACTTCCTGCCCAGAGGTTTTGGACATTTCGAAACGTTTTCAGTTTTGCTGAGGCTGAGTTTTCCCAGCGTGACGAATGTCCACGCCTTCTGTCATGAAAACTACAGTCTCACCGACGTTTTGCATATGCGCGGCCACGCGTTCAAGCGAGCGGTTAATACGGATGAATTCCAATCCGTCAGCGAGCTTGAGCTCTCCGGTCTTCAGGCGCTCCACCGTGTCGCTGAGCGCTTCATCGACTTCTGCGGACACAATCGTGCGCCGAGCGACCAGCGCTCGTGCACGCTCCGGATCAAGCAGACGTACGCAGGCAATCATGTCGTCGCCCATTACGCGCAGGAGAGCGTGCAGACTAAAGAGCGTCGAGACATTGGCCAGAGCGGGCTCAGACAAAGGCTTGACGAGCTCGCTGAGCTTGCGGACACCCTTGGCGGCATTGCGGATTTCGTCGCCCATGCGCTCAAAGTCAGTCGTCATGCGGTAGTAGCCGAGGAGCAGACGCAGGTCCACCGCCTGAGGCTGACGCCGAGAAATGATGGTTTCCAGATAATCGTCGAGTTCAGCTTCCCAGGAATTGATGACATGATCTTCCGCCATCACTTTGGCGGCTTCATCTGCATTCAGATTCACGAGCGCATCGCCCAATCTGCCGAGCTGCTCTTCGACAGCGCTGGCCATCTTAACAACGTTGTTGTTGAGTTCTTCGAGCTCAGCGTCAAAGCGCTTCACCGTATGTGCCTTGGTTTCCATTTGGTTGTCTTCCCAGTTGGTTGAGTTCTTGGTCAAACTTCCATAACGATCAGCCGAAACGGCCGGTGATGAAGTCTTCCGTCGCTTTCTTTTGAGGATGCGTGAAGATCGTTTTCGTGTCGCCAAACTCAATCAGCTCGCCCAGATACATGAATGCGGTGTACTCGGAAATGCGAGCAGCCTGCTGCATGCTGTGACTGACGATAACGACCGTGTAGTCTTTCTTGAGTTCGTCAATCAGCTCTTCAATGCGGGCGGTGGCAATCGGGTCAAGCGCCGAGCAAGGTTCGTCAAGCAGCAGTACCTCAGGCTTCACGGCGATGCCGCGAGCAATGCACAGACGCTGCTGCTGGCCGCCGGAGAGCGAGGTGCCGGGCTGAGTGAGCTTATCCTTCACATCGTCCCAGAGCGCCGCCTTGCGCAGCGCCCATTCAACGCGCTCATCCAGATCGGCTTTGGCGATCTTTTCGCGCAGACGCACACCGTACGCCACGTTGTCGTAAATCGACATGGGGAACGGCGTCGGACGCTGAAAAACCATGCCCACGCGGCTGCGCAGCGCCGTCACGTCGATCGAAGGATCCAGAATTTCAAGATCACCCATGCGGATGGAGCCTTCGGCTCGCTGCTCCGGATACAGATCCTGCATACGGTTCAAACTCCGCAGAAGCGTCGATTTGCCGCAGCCGGACGGTCCGATGAAGGCCGTTACGCACCCCTTGGGAATGGGCAGCGAAACGTTCTTCAGCGCGTGAAAGTTGCCGTAGTAGACGTTAAGGTCGGAGATCAGGATCTTGGGTTCGGGCATTTCACGAACGGCAAGCTGATCGAGATGTTCGGGATGAATCAAAGGCATTTGAAGCTCTTCAATATGTTCTGTTCACTGGAGGATCGTCCGCATCAGCGGCGACGGCGTTCGCGGATGACAATGGCAGCCGAGCTCATGAGGAGCACGAGAATCAAGAGCACCAGTGCGGTGCCGTACTGCAGCGGCCGCGTCGCTTCGATGCTGGTGCCGGAAGTCGCCAGCACATAGATGTGGTAGGGCAGCGCCATTACCGGGTCGAACAGCGAAACACCTTCCTTTGGCGTAAAGAAAACGCTGCCGGTGTACATGATCGCGGCCGTTTCGCCGGCGGCGCGGGCAAGCGCAAGAATCGAACCGGTCAGAATGCCGGGCAGCGCGTTCGGCAGCACCACCTTGAGCGTGGTTTCACGCTGCGAGGCGCCGAGCGCAAGACTGGCCTCGCGCCAGTCCTGCGGGATCTGTGAGAGTGCTGCTTCGGTCGTGTTGATGATGATCGGCAAAGACAGCACGGCCAGCGTCAGGATGCCCGAAAGCAGGCTCACGCCGAAGCCGCAGAAAACGACGAAGAACGTGAGGCCAAAGAGACCGAAGACGATGGAGGGAACGCCCGCAAGATTTGCAATCGAAAGACGCGTCAACGTCACCCAGACGGACGGCTGACTGTATTCCTTGAGGTACACCGCACTGGCCACGCCGAGCGGGAGAGCGATGACCAAAGCACCCAGCGCCAGGCAGAATGTGCCGATAATGCAGGGCAGAATGCCGCCCTTCGTCATCAGATCTCGCGGAGGTTCCGTCAGAAATTCCCACGTCATCGCCGGCCAGGCATTGACGACAATGAGTCCGATGATGCCGAGCAGTGCGGCAATGTTGATGAGGACTGCGGCGCGCATCACCGTGAAGCCCGTGGCTTCATAGAAGCGCCGCAAAGCTGCTGACTTCATTTATTTCTTCTCCAGTCCGAAGCGGCGAGCCGCATACCAGGCGCAGAGGTTGAAGGCAAATGTAATGATGAAGAGCACGAGACCCGTCGCATAGAGCGCGTGATAGTGCTCGCCGCCGACGGCTGCTTCTGCCATTTCTGCAGCAATCGACGAGGTCATCGGGCGCACCGGGTCGAAAATCGACTCGGGAATAATGGCTGCGCCGCCGGCCACCATGAGTACAACCATGGTTTCACCGATAACGCGGGAAATACCGAGCATCACGGCTGTGGCGATACCGCCCATAGCCCAGCGGAGCTCAACCTTGAGAAGCGTTTCCCAGCGGGTTGCTCCAAGCGCCAGACTCGCTTCGCGCAGTCCTGACGGGACATTGCGCAGCGCATCCTCAGAAATGGAAGCGATGGTCGGCACGCACATGAAGGCGAGCATGATGGAGGCATTGAACAGATTCAGACCGGTCGCAATGCCGAACATGTCCTGCAGCCAGGGAGCCAGGATAATCATGCCGATAAAGCCGATGACGACCGACGGAAGCGCCGCCATGAGTTCAATCAGCGGCTTCACAATGCGGGTGAGTGCCGGAGGCATGCCTGCATGAATGGCGCAGGCTGTCAGAACACCGAACGGCACCGCAATCAGCGTCGTCAGCGCAGCACAGGCCAAAGAACCTGCAATCAGCGCCCCAATGCCGAAGACTGGCGGATCATCCGTCGGATACCACTCTGTTGAGAAAAGAAAATCTTTGAGGGAGACGTGAGCAAAGATCGGCAGCGCCTGGCTGAGGAGAAAGATGACGATAGCAGCCAACGCAAGAACGCTCACGCCGGCAGCGGCAGCAAGACCGCGGCGAAAGTTCACGTCAGCCTGAAGTTTGGCAGGCAGAGCCATAGTGAAGGAATCCGGATAGTCACACTGAAATCACAGAAGCTCGACGCCCTAAGCGCCGAGCTTCCCGAGGGCTAAAACCGTCTTACTTGGCGGCAACCGGCACGAAACCAGCCTTTTCAACGTCCTTTTGACCTTCAGCGGAGAGCATGAAGTCAATCAGCTTCTTCGCCTCGGCCTTCACGTTGTCAGCCGTGAAGAGGTAAAGATCCCTGGCGATCGGCCAGGTCTTATCCTTGGCGGATTCAATGCCCGGCTTCACGTTGTTCATCGTGAGCGGGTGCGTCTGCTTATCCATGTAACCGACGCCGATGTAGCCGATAGCATTCGGGTTCTGAGCAATGGCCTGCACGACACCGCCGTTCGAAGCCTGAATCAGAGCGCGGGGCGACACACGGGTCTTGCCCATCACCAATTCCTGGAAGCACTCAAAGGTGCCGGAAGAAGAGTCGCGGCCAACCACAACGATCGGAGCCTTGGCACCGCCAACTTCATCCCAGGAACGGATCTTGCCAGCGAAGATGTCCTTGAGCTGAGCCATCGTCAGGCCCTTGACGGCATTGTTCGGATTGACGACCGGAATGATGGCGTCATGGGCAACCGTGTAACGCACGGTCTTGATGTTGTGATCGGCGAAGTCCTTGACTTCCTTATCCTTCATGTCGCGCGAAGCCATCGCAACGTCGGTCATGCCGTCGCGCAGCGCCTTGATGCCGTTGCCCGATCCGGTACCGGAGATCGTCACGGTGATGTTCGGATTGGCCTTCATGAAGCCCTCCGCCGTGAGCTGCATAGCGGGCAGAACCGTCGTCGAGCCGTTAACCGTAACGGTTTCCGCATGAACGGCGGCGGCAGCGGCAAAACCAGCGAGAGCGCCGAGAACGGCAATCATGTTTTTAGTCATTTCCAACTTCCAACTTCTAGAGATGTATTCGGTGTGCGTTTTCTTTTCCGCACGGGTCGAAGTATGAAAGTCGGCTTTGACTCAGCCGTGAATCTCTTATGAATATTGTGTGACAGCGAAGAATGTCCGTCATCAAAACGTCACATACCGCCTAACTGCAGCCGCCTGCTGCTAAGCCGGTCTCCCCGCATTGCCCGTCAATGTTTTGTTAGTGCTTAAGCTGCGGGCTGGCGACATGCCTAGACATGTCAAGAGGACGGGTTTTGCTGCCCGTTTTCATTCCTGAAACCCTGGAAACGCTGAAGTGTACGGGTATTCAGACAACAAAAAAGGCCATCTTGCGATGACCTCATTTTGGTTTTCTGGTCGGCGGCGGGATTCATATATGCCTGTTACAGAGGTAAATTAAAAGACCATATCAAATAATGGGAGCTTCTATGGGAGCATCCGCCAAGTGCTTACTTGATATTAGTGGACACTAAGGCGTCGTGAACTGCGGCGTTTCTAAGAAGTAGGCTGCGACCTTCTTCGATAAGTCCGACGCTTTCTCTGAGAAGGTTTTCGCATCGGGCAACTGCTGCCTGCTCAGCGTTACAGGCAGCGGCGCTGGCTTTTCGCAGACGACTTTCATATGACCGGCGCATCCTGTCAGCATCACTGCGAATACGATCAAGGTCAACGTCAGCAGCAGCGACTTTGTCCAAAGCTGCAACAAGTCTTTCATAATCTTTTCTTCCTTGCGTCACCCGTGCAACAGCTTCTGTCTTTTGCAAATTGGCCATTTCCGCATCTGCTACGTAACCTCTAGTCGTGTAGCCCGCCATAAAACTCACGCTCATAAGTATCAGTGCGACTGCAGTCTGCCAATTCACAGCTCAATACCTTCCATTTGCGCCCGATTTCTCAGCACGCGACAATACGCACCCATACGACTTAACTGGTTTTGGTAAAGATTTCGGCTGCAAGCTGGAGCGAAATTGAGCCGGCCAGCCTCCCAAGCCTCACACATATCTCTGAGCTTGAGAGTTCGAATGCGTATTTGGTAATACTCCGCTTTGAAGCGCTCTTTGTAATCCGGAGAGTTCATCAGATCGATAGTGTCTGCGAGTGTCATTTTGCGGATACGTTCGTCCTGAGCTCGCAGCAGGCTTTGCGACATTTTGCGAATTTTGACCATTTCAGCATTTCCGCATCAAGTCTGCTTCTCTGCGGCGACGGGCAACGAGCCCCGCCAGCCCGCCATTGGTGACGTCAAGAAATTCGTCTGCGGCAGTTTCGTAATCGCCGACGTTAAGTGCGCGCAGCATCTTGGGACATTTTTGAATAACGCCCTCAGCGCCCATGTTGTACGCCAAGCTCAGTAACGCTATGAACTGCGATTCACTGACTGACACATTGATGTACTTTGCGAGGGCGGTTTGTGCAGACTGCAAGTCACTACGAATCCACGCATCGGCCTGCGCCTTGGTGCAGGTGTCGCCCTCTTTGACGCCGCCGGTATGCCCCCAACCTATAGTCCAAACACCCTTGGGACATTTGTACGCCTTAAGTCGCAGAGTCTCTTCCGCCTGCACAAAAGGCATAGCCAGCTCGTAGCTATAGCTTCCAAAACTTTTCACTTCAAGTCCTCCCTGTCTACGCCGAGCCGCTTTTGGATCACCACCTCAGCAAGTCGTATCGCTCTGGTCCCACCCCAACCCGCCACGCCTGCAAGGCTCCCGCAAAGCTCTGCCGGGAATCCTTGATAGGCAAGAATCTCATAGCAAACAAGGCCACTTACAGCACTTATCGCTCCGTGAAGAAAGAACTCTCGCCATATGAATTGCTTTCCTTCTTGCACTTTCAGTAGGTACGAGAGCCAACCGCAAAAAACGGAAAAGAAGCCCGTCATAACTAAGACCCACCATTCGTGAAGTTGCTTGTCCGGCATCCTTTCACCCCACAATGACGTAGCAAAGGGCGAAGCCAAAAACAAATGTCACCGCACTGACAAAACCCCAAAAGATACGCACCTTGCGTCGAGTCTCTGGATCCAGTTTTGCTTTTTCAGCATCAAGTGCTATGACGAACTTCCGTCGTGCAGAATCCGTGAAGCCTCTGACATTGAGACCAATCTTTCTGAAAACTTCTTTGAGTTCTTTGCGCGTCATAGCTCCTCTCTTCTAATGCGAGGGCGGCATTCCTTCGATGAATCACTGAACACCGCTCTTCCGAGAAGATCGTCTCGCAACGGCTAATGGCTTTATGAACCATGTTTGCGAAACTGAAGACAAAGCACCTTATTTACTCTGTATAGCCCCACGGGGGTGGGGTCGAACTTAAATAAATCTGAACTGTTAAATTCTCAGATTCCTCAGAGAATATTGTGTAAAGCGTTTTAAGAGCTTTGGATGCTTGAGATGTGTAATCCCAAGCGGTTGCGTTGGGGTAAGGCTCAACCTTTACTGTAAGTTTCCGGCTTTTGTAAAACCCAAAATAAACCGGATAGTCGGGGATAACATTTGTGACAATAGATATTCCATAGACTGGATAATTGCCATAATAAGAATAAGTTGAAAGTAAGTGCGTAATGGGCAGGCCATTTAATGTAGGAGGGGTTAAAGCCCCTACTCCACCGGCGCTGTAATATCCATAACTACCAGATTTATCGCTCTTATTAAGCTTTCCTATAGTCAATGAATGCGTCCACCAAGAAAGAGTGGATGACTGTACCCCCAACAACAACTCTTTATGAAACATTACCGACTGCTCCTTTGCCGCATTGAGGGTGGCAACTGAGTTCGATTGAGCTCCGATTCGTATGCTCGCTTACAGTGCCCAGGCTGCCAAAAGAAAATAAAATCAATCAACTTCTCGGGCCACTTACGATCGCCTTTGAGCGCGTGCCGGTGAGCACGCGCAGACAGTGTTTCATCTGCATAGCCGCAGAAGAAAGTGTTAAACAATTGATCGACTGCGATCAGTAATTGAATTCCATCCGGATGCTTCATTTAATCACTTCTTCGTATATGGACTTGTCCATACTTTCGCCATCGCTTGCATAGACAGCGCCAAAGCTTGCGCGAGCTGAGTCTTTGTTACCGTAGCGACGGTGTTGTCAGCCAACACCCAAACTGTAGAATCCTGACCAGCCGCTTCAGCTGCGGTTAACGCCCTAGCCATGCGGCTCTGCGCTATTTCATCACCGTCAAAGGTCATTCCGTCAACGGTGACTTTGATCGCTTTGACGGCTTCTTCACGCACTCGCTTCGCTTTTCTTAAATCGTATTGTGCTTTTTGCGGTTCAGTAAGAGAGGCGTAATATTCTTGCTCAGGGTCGTATTCTCTTGAAATAACATCGAACCCGAACCTGCGAAAATCTTCAACGGTTTCGGCTTCACCAAAGCCTATACGTTCTTCAATACCAATATATTGTCGGACTGCGTATAGGCTTTTAAATTCCTTTTCTCTATAAATATATTTAGTCGCCATTACGCCCCCTTAATTTGGGCTGCAATACCTTTGCCATTAAGGGCGCAAAAAACTACAAAGCTCCCTTTTTTCAAAGTTGGAGCGGTGTCTCCTGCCCAAGTCCAATTAGCACTTAAAACAACCGTTGGCGTTTCGGCATCTAATCGCACTACCTTCGTGAAGCCTGCATTGGCTGAGGGGCTCTGCGCCGTAATTGTCCCTGCCACTGCCTGCATATCTGGAGAGTCATGAGTAATGGTTGTTGCCTTAACCGCTGTTACAGGAGTTTCATATCCTGCCAATGCACCTCTGACGCCAACTTTGAGCACCAAATCTTTCACAGCGGGGATCGCCGGCTTATTCTTAATGAAGCTCTTGGCAGACGAGTTGGTCTCCTTCCAGTCCGCCTGCAGCTGACCTGCGGCAGATTGGCCTGCAGCATCTTTGGCCTCCTTCGCCGAAACCGCCGCTGCAGATGCAGAAATGGCCGCTGCAGCTTGAGATTTTTGCGCGGTCGTCGCGTTGTCTGCGGCCTTTGCTGCGGCTGTCGAAGCGTTGCTCGCAAAACTTCCTGCAGAAGAAGCGCTTCCGGCTGCAGAGGATGCACTCGCGGCCGCCTCAGTTTTTGACTTCACAGCAATTTGAGTAGAAGCGCCAGCGCGCTTTGCGTACTCTCTTGCAGAGTAAAGCGCGGTTTCTCCAGAGCCCTCTACAGGCTCAACATCTTGCACCGCCCATTTCTTTGCCAAAGCTGCTTGCGACGCAGACAACGAGGCAGACGTGGCAGATGCAGATGCGGAATTAACCGCGGCAGATTTTGAAGCCGTCGCATTTTCTTCAGAACTCTTGGCCGCCCTCTCGCTCGTTTTCGCAGCCGCCGCACTCTCAGCCGCTGCAGACTGAGAATCGGCTGCAGATTTTGCCGACGATGCGGATGCTGAAGCTGATGCGGCCGCACTGTCTTTTACTTGCCAAAGCTCCTGTATCAACTGCTCTGAAGTTTTTTCAGTGGTAGCGGGAACCGCCAATGCCCTTTCTTGCTTCTCCGCGAGCTGTTGAATTTGAGCCGTTGCACGGTCAAGGGCCTGATTAAGGATGTCAGGATAGAACCCGCCTCGATTTGTCAGCACTACCGGCTGCAGATATGGAACCGCAGAAATAATGGTGAGGATACTGCCAATAGATAATGGAGATACAAGGACGACCGCACCGCCAGGATTCACATCCTGATCAACTGAAAGCGTAACTACAAAATCCGCTGACGGGATGACTGTTTCTGTCTTCCCTCCGTCAACGGAAAGCACTGGGCGAACCTGAGACGAGTCAAATACTTTGAAATTAAAAGGAAACTCCGTCTGCTGTCCGTTACCATGGTAAGGCCCCGCGCGACGGACTTCTGTGCTGATAGCCATGCAAGGAACTCCTTCTCTTTTAAAAGTGAGTTTCTTGCCTGGTCAACGAGCTTTATGGACGGCTACTTTCCTCCGACAAGACCGCGCACAGCCTGTAGCGCCGTTTCAGGTTCATCAATGTCGCCAGAGGCCACCCCCGCTATGTAGCCAATTGGACGTTTGAGGCCACCCACAGGCATACCTGTTGCTACTGCCGTCAAATCAAGGATGTTGCGGGCCGCCGTTCGGCCATTAACTTTCTCGTCGTCGTTAATGATTCTCACAATATCGGATGCTCCTGAAATCGCACCCTCCATCAACATGATGGCAGGTGCGGATCCGACACGACCAACATAAGGAGACTTCCCCCAAATCGCCTGTGCAGTCACAGATCCCGCTTGCGCCATCTTTGCCCCTGCAAACGCTGAAATTTGTCCCGCAAGAGGAACCATTGAAATAGTCCCCTTTAACGGTTCACCTACTGTGAGTTGAATGATGTCCAATGCATCGAGGGCATCGTCGTCGTCATCATCACTGCCTCCCATCAGTGCATCAGTAATAAGCTTCCCAACCACAGAGGGAATCCAGACGATCAATATTGCATCAAGAGCAAAACGTCCATACTGCTTCGTGGCCTTACGGAATGCCGCACGCTCCTGAAGCAGGTTGTACTGCATATTGAAATAATTGTAGAAAACCAGGAAAAAGCGCTTCAGCGCAGAACCAGCTTCAATTGCAGATACGTTTTCGGGATTAAAGTCAGACTGCGTCGTTCGAATAACGCTATCAGCCTCCTGTACGGCTTCTTCGTGTGACATGCCATGACTGTAGTTATATTCGTAAGCCGCCTTCCAGACAGAGACGTCAATCGGATACTGTGCAAGCGTCTGCAGAATATACCCATGGCGGTTGACCATATCGCGAACTGGCGCCCCTTTCGACCAAACGGCGGCCGCCTTGTTGCCTAAGCCTTGCACTTGAGAGATTTTTTGAACTTGTTGGTTACCTATTTCCTCTATTGTCGATTGGTATTCATAGGCAAAGTTATCAAGGCGCTGCCGCATAAATGGGGATGCCGCCTTCACGAACTCCGCACACTCCTTAGGAGCTAGGCCATATTCTTTAAAAGCACGACCAATTAATGAAGCAGGCACTTTTGAGGCTGCAATGCTGAAACCCGTCCACTGCTGAAAGGTATTGATCAAATTTAAGAACATCACGTTCATGCCTGCGAGACCGCGCAAGTGATTGAACGTTCTGTCAACCCAACCGATTTTTCCATCAGATACCGTTTGACCAACTGCGCGCGTGAGAAACGGCTTTAACATCTGTGAGACCAATCTCGGATTATGCGCAGCGATAGCATCTTGGAATCTGTGATTCGTAATGATCTTGTCGACCTGCATGACGGCAGGAGCAATGTCTGCAAATCGAAGAACCTTCGCAATATGCATGCCGTAAGCCGCCACATTGAGCTGTAACGGCTGCGTGAAATCCTCAACGCGTGTTTTTGAAAACCCTGGTTTGTGAACAGGCATCAACGTGAGAAAGTTTGATCTCTCAAGCTCCTCCTGTTTCATCTGCGCATCTCGCTTTTGATAGAGATACCGATCGGTCACCGCCGGAACATAGCCTCCTCGGTAGGTACCAAAGGGTGTCACTACGGACGTTGCCTGCACCTCTTCAAAGCGATACCCGTACATTTCCATGTAGGCCGCCTGTGCTTTTGGCTTAGTTTCCTCAAGCAGGTCCCAGATCGCTTGAACCGCATCCATATCGGCCTTCGTAACCCGCCCTTGCACGTACATGCGATTGATAAAACTGTCCCATGCCGAGGTGTCGACATACTGCGTGCCGTCATCGCGCTCCTTAATGGCAGCCCAGGCGTGACGCACGTTATTATCATCAATACCACGCCCACCCAAGAGCAACTTACGTTTGTTTGAGGCGTTCCCAGTGTGCAAAATTGCACCCATCAATTCAGCTTTTGTATTGAAGGTGTAGTTAATTTCTGGAGCCTCAATCGCGTCGGACTGTCCCCATTCTTTCTCAGCAGATTGGAGAATTTCTCCAAACCGCCTTTGATATTCCATGTTCTCGTTCTTGTAACGTACGACAGCATTTTCGACGGGCTGATAGATGTACTTCGAGAAGATCCCTGCGCGGCCCCCATCCATAATGCGACACCAGGATTCAACACGCATCATGCTTGCCTTCCACCCCAAATAGTGAAAGCGCAGCTTCTCCATGGGCGTAACAGCAGATTTTGCCCCCGCCGAGAAGATGTCCTTTCCATTATCAATATGAGTTACTAGCTCATCCACAACCTCGGTGAGATTCTTGCGGCGGCCATGAAGCAGCACAGCACGGTCATCTCCTGCCTTCTTCCAAAAATCGTTCACCTGCTGCAGGATTGCTCGAACATCTGCGACTGCATAAGTTCGCCAGTCATAATTGCGTCCTGGTGAATAGCCGTACGGTGCAAGAATTGCTTTGTACTCTTCAAACTTATTCGCATCGTTGTTCTTAAACTTTGCGATAGTCTTCTCAAGGGCATTAGCGTTCATGTCCTTCGGGTGGATACGACCAAAACCAGAAGCATTGAGGATATAGCGAGCCACGGCAATTACATCGATATCTCTAGTCTTTGCAAGCTCCTTGTCGCTCTTGAAAATCTGTTTGCGCAAATCGGAGAGATGATCCATCGTACGTTTAAAGTCGATCGCCATCAGTGCGAACTCATGGTTGAGAAGCTGCCGACGTTTTGCCATGGCCGCCCCCAACCGATCCCCGGCAACGAGTTTTGAGTAAGCCTCGCGCGAAGCTCGAGATTCAGCCGCCATGAAGGTCTTCGGATTGATCTTCCCTGCCCTCATTTGCTCAAACCGCTCGAGTGCAACTTGACGGGCAGCCTCCCGAATTACTCGTGCACTCATAGTCTTGTCGCCGGCGAGGTATTTAAGCTCCGTCGCAACCATACGGCCGCGAGCCTCCGAATGGATCGCCTTCTCAATCAACTCCTCTTTCTTTATGGGATCGAAGTAATCACTCTTATTTTCTAAACAGATGCGAGATGTCTCATCTTGAATGATTTTCTCTCGATCTTTGCTGCCAGCAATTAAACCTGCCACTAACTGCTCGTTTGTTTTGAAGCGGGCAATCGGTTGAAGCAGTTGCCTGGCCGCCGTAATTGGAAACCCAGACTTCTTTGTTAGACCAAGTTTTTGAAGCTTCGCCACCACAGCAGGTTTAAGCTCCAGGCCATCCAAACTTTCAGGGTCAATCTTTAAGTTCTCAATACCAAAAACCTTGCCACCTGATTTAAGGGCATCGAATGCCGCGAATTCTTTTCTGGCATTGATACGAGCACGAACTTTTTCCTCAACTCTGTCGCGATAATCTTTCGCTTCACGAGCAATACGACGAGCACTCCGCAGCCGAGCATTGACATACCACTTCTCGTCCTTTGCCTGTGCCTCAAAGAGCTTCGCTTCGCCCCGTGCTGTTGCTTCATCGCGTGCGGCCATTAACTCGCGCCACTGATCTTCCGGCATGTCCTCTGGTTTTTGGTCAAAGAGCGGTTTCAGGCCATTTGCAGATTCAGCCAAATCAAGATCTCGCTGTGCCACAAGCATGCGATCGAAAACGCGTTTCATGTCGGGAGAGATATCCGGCAAATCTTCACCGAACTCCGCCTGATAAGAGGAGCTCAGAGCCGCACGAGCATCTCCTGACCACTGCAAATAAACACTCTTTATCCATGATGCAAAGCGTGCGAAAAACCGCTCAAGGCTTCGCGTCGGTGCATGACCAGTTGACAGATAGACCTCTGCCTGATAGGCGAAGCGTTCATGGAATTTCCGTTGTCCTTCAAACCCCAAAGCATCCCATTGGGTGACGTCCTTGAGGCCGAACTCCTTGAGTAGTGTCTCGACGTCCTCTGTCACACTGAGATCCACGCCGCCGAGCTTTGATAATTCAATCAAGTTCGCGAGGTACCAATGTGACATTTCGTGGGCAAAAGTCGAGAGATCAGCGTTCGGTGTAAGAGCGATGGTGTTTGTCAGAGGACTGAAGGAGCCGCGTTGTCCCGCGTTACTCTCTTGATAGAGCCCTGGAAATGCCTCCTTTGCCTTGACAAGATCATCTTCGGTGAGTA
>CDYG01014485.1_pt1 | contig 39872 bp, 36 predicted proteins | sample 554931 | NCBI WGS metagenome assembly CDYG01 (sample SAMEA3182055, study PRJEB8094) | gut metagenome | biome: human; feature: gut; material: Stool; isolation source: human stools | place: Canada | collected 2012-11-13
ATATTATTTCTCCTCTATGAATGAACAAAGAATCATCCGTTCTGTTTATGAGGTTCATCAGGTGAAGCAACTATCGAGTTGCATATCTGATTAATTTAATTTTTTGTTCATAATAGATGCCCCGGCTTGCGAGAAGTCGGGGTATTTTTATTACATTTGCAAAAACGTATCTGTTTAATGTAAACAAATAAAATTAATATGCTGATATATAATACCACTTATCAAGTAGCAATTGATGATGCACGTAACTTTGTCATCTGGCTTAATGAATGCTATATTCCCGAAGTAGAAAAACAAGGATTGCTTCAAAGTCCGCGCCTTACTCACATCCTCAGTCATAAAGAAGAAGACAGTGAATGTTTTTCACTGCAATGGGAAGTAGAAGACAGTGCAGCCTTACATCACTGGCATACCCGGCAAGGTATGAAGCTTAACGAAGAAATGATGAAAGTCTTCAAAGACAAAGTGGTAGGATTTCCCACCTTAATGGAGGTTATCAAGTGATTCAGCCGGTTAAAGAGAAAATAATTCTGGGCATTGACCCCGGAACTACCATCATGGGTTACGGATTGCTGAAAATAACAGGTACCAAACCGCAAGTCATCACCATGGGAGTGATAGATTTACGTAAATACGATAATCATTATCTTAAGCTTCGTCGAATCTTTGAACGTGTTATCGGCATTATTGAAGCGTATCTGCCCGATGAACTGGCCATTGAAGCTCCCTTTTTTGGAAAGAATGTACAGTCCATGCTAAAATTAGGGCGTGCGCAAGGGGTAGCAATGGCTGCCGCACTAAGCCGTGACATCCCCATCACCGAATATGCTCCATTAAAAATAAAAATGGCTATCACCGGCAACGGACAAGCCAGTAAGGAACAGGTGGCGGATATGCTGAAGCGTATGCTCCATATTCCCGATAACGAAATGCTACCTTTTATGGATGCTACCGATGGACTTGCCGCAGCCTATTGCCATTATTTGCAAGCCGGAAGACCCACTCTTGCCAGAGAGTATTCAGGATGGAAAGATTTTATCAATAAAAATCCTGATAAAATAAGGAGATAAACAAAAAAGTATTGGTAAGTAACAAAATATAAATTTATGAATGTCAAACACGTTATTTGGGCATCGATTATGTCAACCACCATCAGTTGTCAGTCTGTAAAGAAAGAATATACATCTTTTGAAGAATATCCTATCCCCGAAGGGAAGTTAGTGGAAATGGAATACTCGCCAATTGAAACCAAGTTTACACTTTGGGCACCTACAGCTGAAGAAGTGCGTGTATTGTTATATGATTCGGGCAACGAAGGTTCTGCTTATCAAACTCTGTCGCTTGAAATGGGAGAAGATGGTATTTGGAATACCTCTATTAAAGAAGACTTAAAAGGAAAGTTCTATACTTTTAATGTAAAAGTAAATGGTAAGTGGCTGGGAGATACCCCGGGCATTATGGCTAAAGCAGTGGGAGTAAACGGAAAGCGTGCTGCTGTCATTGACTTGCGCTCCACCGATCCTGAAGGCTGGGCGAACGATGTACGTCCGCTTTTAAAGGACTATGCCGACATCATAGTATATGAAATGCATCATCGCGATTTTTCTTTGGATTCAGTTTCGGGAATTCGTAATAAAGGAAAATTCCTTGCATTAACCGAATTAGGAACTACTACTTCGCAGGGTGAAAAAACCGGCATCGACCACCTGAAAGAACTGGGTGTCACACACGTGCATATTCTTCCTTCATACGATTATGCATCTGTGGACGAAAGTAAACCGGACAAGGCACAATACAACTGGGGCTATGATCCTCAGAACTATAATGTACCTGACGGTTCTTATTCCACCGATCCTTATAAGCCCGATGTGAGAATCAAGGAATTCAAGCAGATGGTGCAGGCCCTTCACAAAGCAGGTATCCGTGTGGTACTCGACGTGGTTTATAATCATACTTTTAACACTGAGGAAAGCAACTTCGAGCGTACGGTACCCGGCTACTTCTATCGCCAAACAAAGGATGGTAAACCGGCCAACGGCTCCGGCTGCGGAAACGAGACTGCCAGCGACCGTGCCATGATGCGTAAATATATGGTGGAGTCTGTACTCTACTGGATAAACGAATATCACATTGACGGCTTCCGATTTGACCTGATGGGTATTCACGATATTGAGACAATGAACGAAATCCGTGCTGCCGTAGACAAGATAGATCCATCCATCTTTATTTATGGTGAAGGATGGGCCGCCAGCGCTCCCCAGCTTGATCAAGAAGAACTTGCCATGAAAGCCAATATATACAAGATGCCACGTATTGCCGCTTTCTCCGATGAAATGCGCGACGGTTTGCGCGGTGGTTGGGATGATGACCGGAAAGGTGCTTTCTTGATTGGCCAACCGGGGCATGAGATGAGTATAAAGTTTGGATTGGTGGGAGCAGTCAAACATCCACAAGTAATAAATGATTCGGTGAATTACAGCAAAGAACCGTGGGCGTTACAACCGACCCAAATGATAAGTTATGTCAGCTGCCATGATGATATGTGTCTGGCAGACAGACTAAAAGCTACGATGCCGGATGCAACGGACGAAGAACGTGCCTCTCTGCACAAATTGGCCGAAACTTTTGTCTTCACCTCACAAGGTGTACCTTTTATTTTTGCCGGAGACGAAATGATGCGAGACAAGAAAGGAATACATAATTCTTACAATAGTCCTGATAGTATCAACACAATTGATTGGAGGAACAAGACGATACATCATGATGTTTTTGATTATGTGAGAGAGCTGATAACATTGCGAAAAAATCACCCGGCTTTTCGAATGGGAGATGCCGATAAAGTACGCCAATACATGGAATTCCTGCCTGTAGAAGGCAGCAATTTGGTGGCCTTTATCCTGAAAGATAATGCTAACGGCGACTCATGGAAAAATATTATCGTGGCGTTCAACAGCCGTAAAGAGCCTGCCAAATTATCTATTCCGGCCGGTCGCTATACAATCGTTTGCAAAGATGGAAAAATCAAGCAGTCGGGAATGGGGCAAGTATCAGGTAATGAAATCATTGTACCGGCACGCTCTGCAATGATTATTCATCAATAAAGTATATTCTTGATTACCTAAGATAAAATCAAAACGACAATAAAGATGGAAAAGACATGGAGATGGTTTGGAAAGAATGATAAAATTACTCTTCCCATGTTGAGACAAATCGGAGTAGAAGGTATTGTGACTGCTCTTCACGAAATTCCTAATGGTGAGGTGTGGCCTTTGGAGGCTATCCTAAACCAAAAGACATATATTGAGACTTATGGTCTGCGCTGGTCGGTGGTAGAAAGTTTGCCGGTGAGTGAAGCCATAAAATATGGCGGTGCCGAGCGTGATAACCTGATAGAGAATTACAAGAAAAGTCTTATTAATTTAGGCAAGGCGGGAGTAAAAACAGTCTGTTATAACTTCATGCCTGTTATCGACTGGATTCGTACAGATTTAGAGCATCTTTGGGAAGATGGAACATCATCACTCTATTTTGATAAAATACGTTTTGCATATTTCGACTGCCTGATTCTACAACGCGCAGAAGCTGAAAAAGACTACACGGTAAATGAATTGAAACAAATGTACGAATTAGATAAAGTCATTACCGATGCTGAAAAAGAAGAACTTGTAGATACCATCATTATTAAAACCCAAGGCTTTGTAAATGGAAATATCAAGAATGGGGACAAGAACCCTGTTGACACATTCCATCATCTGTTGGCACCCTACAAAGGAATAGACCGTGACGCCCTGCGCGAAAATTTACGTTATTTCCTTCAAGCTATTATGCCCGTATGTGATGAATATGGCATCAATATGTGTATTCATCCCGACGATCCTCCTTTTCCTGTTCTTGGTTTGCCACGCATTGTAACCAGCGAAGAGGATATTGCCTGGATACTGCATGCTGTAAACAATCCGCATAACGGGCTCACTTTCTGTGCCGGTTCGCTCAGTGCAGGACTGCACAACAATGTACCTGCTTTGGCGCGAATGTTTGCCCACCGCACTCATTTTGTACACTTGCGCAGTACGAACGCTTTTCCCAACGGAAATTTCATTGAAGCCTCCCATTTGGGAGGCCGTGCTCATATCATCGAACTTATCCGTATCTTTGAGAAAGAGCGTCCGGGCGTTCCCATGCGTGTAGACCACGGGCGTATGATGCTCGGTGACACCGACAAGGGATACAATCCCGGATATTCGTTTCACGGTCGCATGATGGCATTGGCCCAGATAGAAGGGATGATGGCCGTTGTCAATGACGAATCAAAACTTGAATCCTAAATTGACATACATACTCACTTTATCGGCATGGTTTGCGTAGTTGATGGATGCTTCCAGCGGACCAAATATACTATCCAATCCATAGCCGACTCCACAGCCGAACATAGTTTTCTCTTTCAGTAACCCACTCACTTTATGACTGCTCAGCGCATAATTGCCGGTCAAAGTGACATAATGCACACTTCCCATTCGCTGCCGGAACTTTATCGTGCCTATCAATAACGAATTATCCATAAGTTCTACATTATTTATTCCCACAAAAGGCAACTGCTGTTGCAGGAAGCGTGACGGAACATCTCCACCCATGGCATTCAATTTGGAGTAGGGGATTTCCTTTCCAATGAGAAAGCGTCCATATACGGAAGGAAGAATCGAGAAACGATTGGTCAGCCGCATTACCCCTTCGCAATAACCTTTGATAGCAGAGAAAGGAGCATGGTCATTATATTGTGTAAAATTATCTGTATAGAGTGAATAGGAAGCACGCGCCGAGATACCTCGTGAAGGGAAATAAGCCTTATCAAATGTTTCGTATTCCATTTGAGCAAAATAACTAAAAAAATGCTCATTGTCTGTCGAGTATTGCTGAGTGGTACTTCCTTCCTGATAAAGAAACTTATCATAATCATAATACTCATAACGGAGACCAATACCGAAACGCACATTTTTATACCACACATCCGAGAAAGCAAACTCTGCCTGATGATAACGGAAAGTAGAATTGTGTGTGCGGTCGCCATAATGATAAAAATTGACGTCATTGTATTGAAACAGGTAGGACAGCCCGACACGTTTCAGCGGAGCCGGTTCCCAAGCATAATTAATTCCGGCAGTATAACGTTTTCCTAAACGTCCCGTAAGTGATAGCGTACTGGGCAATTTCCCTTTGAAATTACTGGTTACGTTTATTAATAAACTGGCTATTTCTTCCGAGTCGAAACGAATGCCGACATTTAGTTTGTTTTCATACTTCTTACTTAACGTGTAATTCAGGTTATAGCCACCTCCCGGGGCTTCAGGCAAATTATAAGTCGCCCCCGAATAGCCCAAATTGGCCGACAGAATAGCAGTAGCTTCCTCTATCCGGCGAATACTTATCTCGGAATTTTCTTTAAGATCGCAACGCTTCAACAACCATTTTTTGTCTTTCTCATCAAGACCGTCAAAAGTAATTTCTTTCACATATACCTTTCGCTCAGGCGAGTAGGGATAAGAAGGTATCGGTTGGGGCATATAAGTACTATCCAGCCCCAACTGGCTTTTCAGAGCCATTAATGCACTATCTTGTGCCATGGCAGCTTCTTCGCCACGCATTATCAGAGTATCGATGGCGGAGGGAGTAAAACTGGCGGCAGAATAACCCTCTACGTTTACCTTAATATAAGTAGTCGTTTCTTTCAGATTCTTCTTATATAAATCCTGCCCCATGAGATTCACCAATTGCCCTAATATGGCACCGGCACTATTTAATTCTCCGGCAGGCTTAAGTTCACTTTGAACATCCACCCCGATAATTAAGTCTGCTCCCATGGCACGCGCCACATTTACAGGATAATTATTTACTACACCACCGTCTACCAGTACCATACTGTCTAGCCTGACCGGAGTAAAGACTCCGGGGATGGCCATGCTGGCACGCATAGCAGTGGCCAATACACCTTCATGAAAATTAACCTCATTGCCATTTACAATATTCTCGGAAACACAGGCAAAAGGAATAGGCAACTTATTAAAATTGATGGAGTCGTGATAACCGATAGTAAGCTCACTGAACAAGTTGGCAAGATTTTGCCCTCTTATCAGTCCACCGAAAACTTCGGCTTTTACCCCTTTACCGAAAGGAATAGAAAACACATACTTTTGTGAGGCATCGCGTTCAGATAGATTTTGTTCACTTCTCGGTATCTTGTCGCTCAAAAGGAAAGTCCAGTCCTGACGGCGTACCATGCTGTCAAGTTGCTCGGGAGAATAACCGATAGAGTAAAGACCACCGATGATAGATCCCATGCTGGTACCTACCACATAGTCAATAGGAATACCGGCTTTTTCTATAACTTTCAGAACACCGATGTGCGCCATGCCTTTAGCGCCACCGCCACTTAGCACCACACCCACTTTCTTACGGTGGGCAGGCCGAGGCTGTGCCTTAAGAAGAGCAGGTATAAAGAGTAGACAAACTGCCATTGTTGTCAATGAAGAACGGCTGAATCGTTTCATGTTTATTTTTCTGTATTTAAAAATCTTTTATATAAAAACAAAAACTGTGCAAAGATGGTTTAATCTTTCGGGGAATGCAAGTCTAATTGTTATAGTTATTGGTCGATTTCCTTTTTTCCTTCAATTTTTCAATCCTCCTAAATCGAACCGATAAATTAAACGAACCAAACAAATGCTACATGAAGATTGCGTTTTTGCACTTTAAGAGAGCTGAATGAAATCACTTTCTTAAAAAAACAGGCTATAAAACTTTCTATCTAACTAATTTTCTTGTAAATTTGCAACTTAATTTTTGGGAGACTATGTCTTTGCCCGATTTACAATTTAGAGAATACAAGAAAAACGATATAGATTATGAGTAAGAAATTTGCTGAACACTCGCAACTCAACCTATCACAGGTCAATAAAGATGTGCTGAAAAAGTGGGATGAAAACGATGTTTTCGCCAAGAGTATGACAGAACGTGAAGGATGTCCTTCTTTTGTCTTTTATGAAGGACCTCCCTCAGCCAACGGTATGCCGGGTATTCACCACGTAATGGCACGTACTATAAAAGATACTTTCTGCCGCTACAAAACCATGAAAGGTTTTCTTGTCAAACGTAAAGCCGGATGGGATACTCACGGACTACCGGTAGAACTGGGCGTGGAAAAAGCACTCGGAATTACCAAGGAAGATATCGGAAAAACGATTTCTGTGGCCGAATATAACGCAGCCTGTCGTAAGGATGTGATGAAATTTACAAAAGAATGGACAGACCTTACTCATAAAATGGGTTATTGGGTAGATTTGGATAATCCATACATCACTTATGACAACCGCTATATTGAAACTTTATGGTGGCTCTTAAAGCAACTATATAGCAAGAATTTACTGTATAAAGGATATACCATTCAGCCTTATTCTCCGGCAGCCGGAACAGGACTGAGCTCTCACGAATTAAATCAGCCTGGATGTTATCGGGATGTAAAAGATACTACTGTAGTGGGGCAATTCAAGATGAAGAACCCGAAACCCGAAATGACGGAGTGGGGTACTCCTTACTTCTTGGCATGGACTACTACACCATGGACTTTACCCTCAAACACCGCTTTGTGCGTCGGTCCCAAAATCGATTATGTAGCTGTACAAACATATAATGGCTACACAGGTGAGAAAATGACAGTAGTGCTGGCTAAACCATTGCTTTATGCTCATTTTAACCAAAAAGCAGAAGGACTGCCTTTAGAAGACTACAAACCGGGAGACAAGTTGATTCCTTTCAAGGTGGTAGGTGAATACAAAGGCACGGATTTGGTAGGTATGGAATATGAACAGCTTATTCCATGGGTGAAACCGGTAAACGTAGACGAAAACGGTAATTGGGAAGAAGCTGCCAATCAAGCATTCCGTGTTATCCTTGGTGACTATGTGACTACGGAAGACGGTACAGGTATCGTACATATCGCTCCAACATTCGGCGCAGACGATGCTTTTGTGGCACGTGCAGCAGGCATACCTTCATTGTTTATGATTAACAAAAAAGGTGAACCTCGTCCGATGGTAGACTTGACAGGTAAATTCTTCCTGCTGGATGAACTAGATGAAAAGTTCGTAAAAGAATGTGTGGATGTAGAACAATATCAAGAATATCAGGGGCGCTGGGTGAAAAATGCATACGACCCTCAATTTACTGTAAATGGTAAATACGATGAGAAAACTGCTGCCTCTGCCGAGACACTGGATATTTACATCTGTATGAAAATGAAGGCTTCCAACAAAGCATTCAAGATAGAAAAGCATGTACACAATTATCCACATTGCTGGCGTACAGACAAACCGGTCCTTTATTATCCGCTGGATAGCTGGTTCATCCGTTCTACTGCTGCCAAGGAACGTATGATAGAACTCAATAAGACTATTAACTGGAAACCTGAATCTACCGGAACCGGACGTTTCGGCAAATGGCTGGAAAACCTGAACGACTGGAATTTAAGCCGTTCGCGCTATTGGGGTACTCCGCTTCCTATTTGGCGTAGCGAAGAAGGTGAGGAATTATGTATCGGTTCGGTAGAGGAACTCTATAACGAAATAGAAAAATCCATCGCTGCCGGTTTCATGACTGCCAATCCTTATAAAGAAAAAGGATTTATTCCGGGTGAATATACCGAAGACAATTATGATAAAATAGATCTTCACCGTCCTTACGTAGATGATATTATCCTCGTTTCTGAAAGCGGAAAACCGATGAAACGTGAAGCGGATTTGATTGACGTATGGTTTGATTCAGGCGCCATGCCATACGCACAGTTGCATTATCCGTTTGAGAATAAAGATATTGTAGATAATCGTTCTTATTATCCGGCTGACTTCATTGCAGAAGGGGTAGACCAAACTCGTGGCTGGTTCTTTACATTGCATGCTATCGCAACTATGGTATTCGATAGTGTAGCCTATAAAAATGTTATCTCTAACGGACTGGTGCTTGACAAGAATGGAAATAAAATGTCCAAGCGCCTGGGTAATGCTGTTGATCCGTTTGGTGCCATCGAACAATATGGTTCTGACCCTTTGCGTTGGTATATGATTACTAATTCTTCTCCGTGGGATAACTTGAAATTTGATACCGACGGTGTAATGGAAGTAACCCGCAAGTTTTTCGGAACATTGCACAACACATATAAATTCTTTGCTCCATACGCTAACCTTGACGGATTTACCTATCAGGAAGCCGATGTTCCTATGAGCAAACGCCCGGAAATTGACCGTTGGATTCTTTCGGAACTAAACTCATTGATAAAGAATGTGGATATGTGCTATGCTGACTATGAACCGACTAAAGCCGGACGACTAATCAATGATTTCGTAAATGATAATCTGTCCAACTGGTATGTACGTCTATGCAGAAAACGTTTTTGGGGTACAGGCTATACAGAGGATAAGCTGGCGGCATATCAAACATTATATGTATGTTTGGAAACTGTAGCTAAACTAATGGCACCGATTGCTCCTTTCTATGCAGACAAATTGTATATGGACTTGATTGCAACAACCGGACGCGACCATGTAGCTTCTGTCCACCTTGCAGATTTCCCGGTTTGCGATGAGACTGTTATTGACAAAGAATTGGAAACCCGCATGGAGTTAGCACAGAAAGTATCTTCTATGGGGTTGGCGCTGCGCAAGAAAATAAATATTATCGTTAAACAACCGTTACAGAAGTTGATGATTCCGGTGGATGCACTGATGAAAGAACGTTTAGAGTCTGTAAAAACATTGATAATGAACGAAGTGAATGTTAAAGAAATAGACTTCGTGGAAGGTACATCCAATTTGCTTGTGAAGAAAGTGAAGTGTAACTTCAAGATTCTAGGTAAGAAATTCGGTTCATTGATGAAACAGGTGGCCGCTGCTGTAACTGCCATGAATCAGGAACAAATCAGCGTTCTTGAAAACGAAGGGAAAATTGTTCTCGACCTAAATGGTACTCCGGCTGAAATAGAAACGTCTGAAGTGGAAATTTTCAGTGAAGATATCCCCGGATGGGTAGTTGCCAATGAAGGCGTATTGACAGTAGCTTTGGATACTGTTGTAACCGAAGAACTGCGTCGTGAAGGTATTGCTCGTGAACTTGTGAGTAAGATTCAGAATATTCGCAAGGGCAGTGGCTTTGAAATAACTGATAAAATAAAGGTATCTTTATCTAAAAATGAGCAAACCGATAGCGCAGTAAAAGAATATAATACTTATATTTGTAACCAAGTTCTTGCCAACTCCCTTAATTTGGTAGACGAAGTGAAGGATGGCGTAGAATTAAGTTTCGATGATTTCTCGCTTTATGTGAGTGTCGTAAAGGAATAACATTAACCTTTTAAAACTAAATAATATGGCTGAAAAAACAAGATACTCTGATGCAGAACTCGAAGAGTTCCGTGCCATTATCATGGAAAAACTGGAATTGGCCGAGCGTGATTACGAACGCTTGAAAAGTAGTATCATGAATAAGGATGGTAATGATACGGACGATACTTCCCCTACTTACAAAGTATTGGAAGAAGGTGCCAATACGCTGTCCAAAGAAGAAACGACAAGATTAGCTGCACGTCAGTTGAAATTCATTCAGGGACTGCAAGCTGCTTTAATCCGTATTGAAAACAAAACATACGGTATTTGTCGTGAAACAGGTAAACTGATTCCAAAAGAAAGACTTCGCGCTGTTCCTCATGCCACTTTGAGTATCGAGGCTAAAAACGAAGGAAAGAAATAGCATTTTTATAGTTGACAGGAAAGCAGGTCAAAGAGGCTGCTACCTGTCGACTATTAATTATCACCTATTATAATGAATAAATTACTCACGAAAGGGCAACTTTCTGTTCTGATTGTTTTTGGAGTATTAATTATTGACCAGATAATAAAGATATTGGTAAAGACTAATATGTTCTGGCATGAAAGTATCCGCATTACAGATTGGTTTTATATCTATTTTACAGAAAATAACGGCATGGCTTTCGGCATGGAATTGTTTGGAAAGCTATTTCTTACAACATTCCGCATCGTTGCTGTGGGACTGATAATTTGGTATCTGGCTAAAATCATTAAAGAAAATTATAAGACAGGCTATATTGTCTGCCTTTCATTAATATTGGCCGGCGCCGTAGGAAATATCATTGATAGTGTATTTTATGGCGTAATCTTCAATGAAAGCACTTATAGCCAAATAGCACATTTTGTTCCTGTGGGCGAAGGCTATTCTGAATGGTTTCATGGTAAAGTAGTGGATATGTTTTATTTTCCAATCATTGAAACCAACTGGCCGGAATGGATACCGGGAATAGGTGGAGAACATTTTATCTTCTTCAGTCCGATATTTAATTTTGCTGACGCTGCTATCAGTTGTGGTATCATTGCATTGTTGTTATTTTATGGAAAATATCTGAACACAGGTATTCACCCGGAAGAAAAAGCTCAGAAAAAAGATGCACAATAAGAAGATTCGTTGGACGTTGTTGCTCAGTGCGGCTTTGCTGGCAGGATGCGGAAAACAAATACCAAAAGATGTCATCCACCCGGATAAGATGGAGGACATCTTGTATGACTATCATTTGACTACGGCTATGTCCGGCAATATCTCTTATGATGAGAACTACAAAAAAGAAGCTCTTCGCAATTACGTATATAGAAAACATCACGTAACCAAAGCAGAGTTTGATTCATCTATGGTGTGGTATACTCGTCATACAGAAAACCTTGCCAAAATTTATACCAATTTAGGAAAACGTTTCCGTGAGGAAAAGAAGGATGTGAAACGCTTGCTGGCAATGCGCGAAAACAAACCCTCAATGTCACAACCTGGAGATACAGTAGATGTATGGTATAATAAAACACTATATTGGCTGACGGATGCACCACTATCCAACAAGATTACTTTTGAAATTCCCACTGACTCCAACTTCAAAGCAAAGGATGCTTTCTTGTGGTCGGCAAATTACATATTCCTCTCAAACCTGCAACAACAGGTGACGATGGGATTCAATATTCTGTTTGATAATGATTCAGTGTCGGGTAAAGTAGCCGAAGTAACGGCTTCAGGCATACAATCATTATATATCAAGCCGGATTCTGCTTATAAAATCAAGAGCATCAATGGTTTTATCTATCTTACGGGGGACTCTGTCAAAGCTCCGGGTATCATAGTGGATAAAATTTCATTGATTCGTTACCATGAACTAGCAGATACCGTATCTATTGTCGCAAAAGATAGTGTACCCGAAAAATCAATGTCTGTCATAGATAAAGATACAGATTCATTAAAAATGGATTCAGTCCAGATGAAAGAAGCTGTTACCCCCGTACGCTTGAATCCACGCGATATGAAAGAAAAGGAGGGTATTCGCCCACAACGTACTCGCCTGCAAAAGAAATGAGACGATTTGCCTGTCAACGTTTATATCTTTCTCCTGACACATACTTCATCCGTTATGTGGTAGAATTGGGAAACAACGGAAAGATACAGAGCTATTACCCTTTGGAAGAAGAAATATATGCTACTCAATGGATAGGGGGAGTGATTGTGCTTTCTGCGAGAAGAAAACTCGAACCGATTATGCCGGAAAAGAATTTCAAAACCTTCCTTGCTCAAGCTACCCGGACAAATACCAAAATTCAGGAATGCTATGCATGGCATATTGCCAATTTTGATATTGTCCGAGAAGAATTTGTCCCTCAAAGCCATATTATCCGACTTTAGCGCAATCTTCTTCTGAACTCGGCACAAACCACAGCTGTGGCAATAGCTACATTCAAAGACTCCGAAGTCTCTCTTTCCTGTGGATAATTAGGAATATACAATCGCCTATTAATAAGTGCTTCCACCTCTCTACTTATTCCATTTCCTTCATTTCCCATTACAATCAATCCGTTAGCAGAAAGAGTCTCAGAATAGATTATATTTCCATCCAGGAATGTTCCATAAACCGGAATCCCTTTGAGTGAAGAAATTAATTTCGGTAAATCACAATAATGCACTTTCACTCGTGCTATTGCCCCCATGGTAGCCTGCACAGTTTTAGGATTAAAGACATCCACCGTTCCGGTAGAGCAAAAAATATCCTCTATACCGAACCAATCGGCTAAGCGGATAATAGTTCCTAAATTGCCCGGATCTTGTATATTGTCCAAAGCCAGGCATAAAGATTTTGAAATAACTTTGCTGTCCGACTCATAAACAGGTTGTTCAAATATAGCCAATACCTCTTGCGGCGTCTTTTGCAAACTGACCCGTGAAAGCTCTTCCTGCCCAACCTCTATCACCTCGTCGGCATGACAACCAGGATGAGAAGAGAACCATTCAGCCGTCCCCGTCAACAACCGACAAGGAAAATGCCCCATCAAATCATTTACCAATTTATGTCCTTCAGCAACAAATACTTTTTCTTCCTTACGATTCTTTTTTAACTCTAACGAACGAATATATTTAATTTTATTCTTACTTAGCATGATTATTTCCATTAAATAACAAATATTAGAGGCAAAGCTAAGAAGATATTTTCAATTAATATCTATCTTTGCGAGTAAATTTGCGAAGGTTACGGATTTGTATGAAGAAAAGCGCACACCCATATATATACACACTCATTTTAGCACTATGCACTTCGTGTTCGGTCAATAAATTTATCCCTGAAAATCAATATTTATTGGATGAAGTAAAAATTGTATCAGACACAAAGGAGGTAAAACCATCGCTTTTTAACTCTTACCTCCGTCAAAATCCTAATGCCAAATGGTTTAACATGGTTAAAATCCCCATGTATATTTATGGTGCATCAGGTACGGACTCTACCAAACGTGTAAATCGCTTCTTCAGAAAAATTGGGGATGCCCCGGTCATTTACAATGCAGATGTTGCCATGAAATCTAAGGAGGAGATAGAAAAAGCCGTACGTAACATGGGGTATATTGGAGCTAAAGTGACTATTCATACCGAAGCAAAGAAGAATAAGTTAAAACTGTTCTACCATATAGAAGCTGGACGTCCCTATATGATACGTCATATAGCTTACAATATTGATGATTTAAATATTAGCGATTGTCTTCAACAGGATTCTGCCCAAAGTATGCTTTTCCCCGGTATGCCGTTTGATGTAAATGTACTTGACGCTGAGAGACAACGAATCACCAGATTGCTCCAGAACAAAGGGTACTATAAATTCAATAAGGATTTTTTGGTATATCAAGCAGATACCACCCGCAATACTTATTTGGTAGACCTCACTTTGAAATTACTTCCTTATCAACGTAAAAAGGAAGATCCACCACAAAAACACAGACAATATTTAGTGAATAGTGTCAACTTTATAGCTGATAGCGAAATGACCCCTATCCGTAAAGGTTCATTTACCGGTTTCGATTCATTGAGCTATAAAGGATACAACATGTACTATAAGGATAAAATGTTTTTGCGCCCGAAACTGTTAGTGGATTTCAACCGTATTCGTTCCGGAGAGTTTTATAGTGAACGTGATGTGCAGAATACTTATAGTGCATTGGGACGTCTGCGCATGCTGAAATATTCCAATATTCGTTTTAAGGAAGTAAATGTAAGCGACAGTACCAAATTGGATGCATATATAGTGATGTCAAAAGGACAAAATAAATCAGTTTCTTTTGAGATAGAAGGTACAAACTCTGCGGGAGATTTGGGTGCGGCTGCTTCCATTTCTTTCCAGCATAGAAACGTGTTCAAAGGGTCGGAAACGTTTACTATGAAAGTACGCGGTGCTTATGAGGCAATCACCGGATTGGGACAAGATTATGTCAATGACAACTATACGGAATATGGTGTGGAAAGCAGTCTTAACTTCCCTGAATTTATGTTTCCCTTTCTTTCTTCGGACTTTAAAAGGAAAATTAAAGCTACCTCTGAAGTGGGACTGAAATTTACATCACAGGTACGTCCTGAATTTTCTCGTATGCTTGCATCAGCGTCCTGGAGTTATCGATGGAGTGATAGAAAACATATACAGCACCGCCTTGATCTGGCAGATATTAATTATGTATATATGCCAAGCAAATCGCCCGATTTTCAAGAGTATTTAGATAAAATGACGGCTAACAACTCATTGTTACGTGCCAGTTATGAAAATGTACTGATAGTGCGTATGGGATACAACTTCACATATAACAGTGCCGGTAATACCATGATGCGCACACCGACAAAGAGTTCGTATTCCTTGCGTGTAAACGTGGAGGAAGCCGGTAATCTAATGTATGCCGCATCCAAACTGGCACACTCTACTCCGAAAGGGGACAAGGGATTTGTATTGGCTAATATTCCGTTTGCACAATATATAAAAGGAGATTTTGACTTTGCCAAGAATTTCATGATTGACCCACGCAACTCTTTCGTTTTTCATATAGGAGTAGGAGTGGCTTATCCTTATGGGAACTCACGGGCACTTCCTTTTGAAAAGCGTTATTTCTCCGGCGGTGCCAACAGTGTGCGCGGCTGGTCGGTACGTTCACTGGGCCCCGGAGGATATAAAGGTAGTTCAGACGGGCAGATGGACTTTATCAAACAGTCGGGGGATATCAAGTTAGACTTAAATGTGGAGTATCGCACCCATCTGTTTTGGAAGTTAAACGGAGCGGCTTTCATAGATGCCGGTAATATTTGGACAATACGCTCAGACTCAGAGCAGGAAGATGGTGTGTTCAAATTCAACAAATTCTACAAACAGATTGCTGTAGCATATGGTTTGGGCATCCGCTTTGATTTAGACTATCTCATTTTACGTTTTGATGGTGGAATGAAAGCTATCAACCCGATGGAAACGGGTAAAGGACGTTATCCGATAACGCGACCTCGATTCAGCCGAGATTTTGCTTTCCATTTTGCAGTAGGTTATCCGTTTTAATTAGATTATAATTTTATAGCTTATGAAAAAAATAGAGAAAAAGGTATATACAGTAGAGGAAGTGGATGAGTTGAAAAAATGGTTTGATAATCAAATACTTCCACAGTCCATGCAAATAAATTCATCCGCTTATTCACCTGATTTAAAAGATACAGTGGCGATGCTGTTTGAACAAGCATATATCTGCTGTAACAACCCGAAGATGCAAGGATGTCTTTTATTATTAGAAAATATTAAGAAAAATTTAGAGGAGAAAAAGGGAATCGAGTAAGCAAAACATTCTTCATATTTGTTTAATACATTAATAGTATTTAATGCAGACAGTATGAAAAAGAATTTATTATTGTATGGCGTCTTTTTTGGGTGTCCTTTTATTATCTTCCTGTTCAGGCAATGCCAAAAACAAAGAAATGACTGACAATGGCATGAGTATGGAAAGTGCAAACGAAGTAATAAGGTATTATGATACCTCGCTGAAAGTACTGAAAGATTTAATTAATGAAGATTCAATAAAAGCCATATTGGGTTATATAGATAAGACAGAGGGTACAGATATGCTCCCTATTGTTCCACAACCGGCTTTATATGAAGGATAGAGCCTATCTGAAAGATAATTATACAATAGCCAATAAAATAAGAAAAGAGGAACTCCTGTTAAGTATAGCCCTATCCGAATACAAACAAGTGATATTTGATATTCTAACCCCGACAGTAGAAAGTGCCAAAACCGTTTTACCTTCCGTTCAAAAGGATAAAAAATAAGAGATAATTCAAAATCCGATAGGCTTATTTTGAAAAAGGTGGGATATGTTTCCACCTTTTTATGTATATTTGCGACTCTTTTGACGCAGCAATTGCGACAATACTATAACTAGAAAACGAAACACAATGAAAATTAAATTTATAAGTCTGGCTAGTGGCAGTAGTGGCAACTGCTATTTCATTGGAACAGACGCATATGGCATATTAGTGGATGCTGGTATTGGAATCCGTACTATTAAAAAACATTTAAAAGACTTGGGTATTGGACTTGATAGGATTCGAGCTGTTCTTATTACCCATGATCATGCCGATCACATTAAAGCGGTAGGGCATTTGGGAGAGAAATTCGGTATTCCTATTTATTCCACTCCCGAAATCCATATAGGCATCAACAAAAGTTATTGTGTGACAGAAAAACTTTCGACCTCCGTCCGCTATTTAAGTAAAGGAACACAAATTCAGATTGAAGATTTCAGAATAACAGCTTTTGAAGTTCCCCATGATGGAACAGATAATGTGGGTTATTGTATAGAAGTAGATGGCAAAACCTTTTCTTTTTTAACAGACTTGGGACATATTACATCTACAGCAGCTGAATATATCTGCAAAGCCAATTATCTAATATTGGAGGCTAACTATGACGAAGAAATGTTGAAAATGGGATCATATCCCCAATATCTTAAGGAACGTATTGCCGGGTCTAATGGTCATATGAGTAATCGTGAAACAGCAGAGTTTTTGGCTGAGAATATCAATGAAGGATTAAAATATATTTGGCTTTGCCATCTGAGTAAAGATAATAATCATCCGGAACTCGCTTATAAAACAGTAGAACTTCTGTTAAGAAGCAAAGGGGTGCTTGTGGGTAAAGATGTACAACTCATTGCTTTAAAGCGAAGTACACCTTCCATGCTCTATGAGTTCGAATAAATTTCGATGAAAAAGTGAAAAAAATGGTGCAAAATATTTGGTAGTTTAAGATAAAACGCCTACCTTTGCAACCGCAAATCAGAAATGAACGCACTCTTAGCTCAGTTGGTAGAGCAACTGACTCTTAATCAGTGGGTCCAGGGTTCGAATCCCTGAGGGTGTACAATAAAAAAATGATTTGCAAATGCACTCTTAGCTCAGTTGGTAGAGCAACTGACTCTTAATCAGTGGGTCCAGGGTTCGAATCCCTGAGGGTGTACAATAAAAAAATGATTTGCAAATGCACTCTTAGCTCAGTTGGTAGAGCAACTGACTCTTAATCAGTGGGTCCAGGGTTCGAATCCCTGAGGGTGTACAATAAAAAAATGATTTGCAAATGCACTCTTAGCTCAGTTGGTAGAGCAACTGACTCTTAATCAGTGGGTCCAGGGTTCGAATCCCTGAGGGTGTACGAATCAGAAAAGTAAATTGAAGAAAAGCTCTGAAAATCAATGATTTTTTGGAGCTTTTTCTTTTATGGATTCCTACAAAATATAGAAGGTTCGGTTTGAAAACTTGGGCTCAGCGGATATCGTAATTGGAAACAACATGAAGATAGACAGGTTTACCACGCAGAGAAAACTCCTGAATTACTTTTTCATCTATAAAACCACTGGAAATGACAGTACCGCTCTTGTAATCAAAACGTTCCATATAATTCTTCTCATCAAGCCAAACTTCGATTTTTGAAGAATCGTCATGCCAACCGGATATATCGAAATATTCCATTAAAACTTCAGAGAAGATTATCCGAAGTAACTTATGCAGACTACGATTGGGATTCATTGGATTGGTTTGTTTAATTTAAATGCAAAAATAATGTTATTTGGATAATCTACACGGATCACCCACAGGATTTTCGGATTAATCCCTAATCAGGGAGCTGTCCGAAAATTCCGTTCTTCCTTTCATTAGCTGCTGAAACATCATGTTGGTGGGGATTCCGATAATGAATAGACATCCCGTGTTGTCTTTTCAGCCTCCTTTCATCTGTAAGACTTTTTTTTGATAGCGCAAATGCTGAAGGCTGATTTGGAGAAACTTGGCAAACGCCGCTGAAACGAGGATGAGGGGATGTCCTGTCATTCTTAACAGACTGATTATCTGGATGCTTTAATTAAAATGTAAGGATGAACGGGAACAAAGATGGTCGGAAAAGAAGGGATGACCGGCTTAGTGAGGGGATGATTCTATCTACCCCTACATGAAAAAGATGCCGAGCTTTTTTAAAAAGGTGCTGAAGTTTTTTGAAAACACAACGACCTTTTTTAAAAACATCAAGGTCTTTCTGCAGCACTCAGCGTGAGCTGTATATTTTTAAATGTGTACGTAGGCACGCATCGGCCAATACATACGGTGGCATAAGCCCACATGTATATACGCATCGGGCTACACGTACGTATGCATGAGCCTATACGTATATATGTCATTGTGTCAGGCTCCGTCATATTCTGAGCCGGGATTGGATTAGTTTGTCTTCCCTCTTGACAAAGGCTTTTTTATGTTGTATATTTGTAGTTCGTCAAATCTAAAAAAAGTGCTCATGAATGTATTCGCCACTCTCAAAACAGTCTTCTTCGGAAGCAAATTCCTGTCCGGCCCTGTTCCCTCCGACGGAACGCCACGCCGTGACCTCGTATCCGCCCTCAACGGACTGATGCCGCTTTGTCGGACCATGCCCGGTGTACATCTGGCTGTAGATATCCGCGAAGGCCGGGTGGTTCTGGTGCTGGACTGGACTCCGCGCACCGACGGAAATGCGCTGGCGGGCAGTTACCACTACATCGTTTCCGATGAAGATGGAGTGAAAGAAGTGGACAAGTCACAGGTTCTTCTTGCTGAAAACGGCGAGGGAAATTTGTTGGAAAGCAGAGACGGTTTTTCCGGATGTCTGGCTGCCTTAACGGAAGAAACAGAGGAGGAGTCTGTACAATTGGAAAATGTTCGGGAGGTTATGAATCCCATACACTCGAAAGACATTAAAAAGGAAGCCCAACCGATATCTTTGGAAGACTCCCGAAAGGAAGTCGGACTGAAATCCTCGAAAGATACTGAAAAGGAAGCCGCGCCAATATCTCCGGAAGAAACTGTTAGGAAGGCGAAATCACGTTCCTTGATGCAGGAAGTGACCGCTTTCCTTACCTCCCGCTACCGCTTCCGATTCAACGTGCTGACTGAGGAGACCGAGGTGGCGGGAGTGGAAAACGGCATTTCCGATGACCACTTGCGCTACGCCAAGGTAGACGAACGCTGGATGAACTCGCTCAGTCTGGAGGCCATCGAAGCGGGCATAGACTGCTGGGACAGAGACATCCAACGCTTTGTGCGCTCGCGCCGCATCAGCGAATACCATCCCTTTACCGCCTACTTTGAGCGGCTTCCCGAATGGGACGGCACTGACCGGGTGTCGGCACTCGCCCGCAGGGTGTCCGATGATCCGGTATGGGTAAACGGTTTCCACCGCTGGATGCTGGGACTCTCCGCCCAATGGATGCAGTTCCGGCCGGATACCAACCGCGCCAACAGCGTGGCACCCCTACTGGTGAGCAGTCGTCAGGGACTGGGGAAAAGTACGTTCTGCCGCCTGCTGATACCCGATGCGCTGAAAGCCTACTATACAGAGAGTTACGACCTCGGCTCCCCGGCATCCGCCGAAGCCAGGTTAGCCGCCTACGGCCTGATCAACCTGGATGAATTCGACAAGTTGGGTGTATCCAAAATGCCCCTTCTAAAGAACTTGATGCAGGTTTCCGCACTGAATATCCGCAAGGCCTACAAACGCAGTGCTTCGGCACTTCCCCGCATCGCCTCGTTCATCGGCACCAGCAACCGGGAAGATTTGTTGGTGGACCGTACCGGCTCGCGCCGTTTCCTCTGTGTCAGTCTGGAGCACGCCATAGACTGCACCACCTCCGTAGAGCATGAGCAACTGTACGCCCAACTCAAAGCGGAGCTTCTGTCCGGCGAACGAAGCTGGTTTAACAAGGAAGAGGAACAAACCATACAGCGTCATAACGCCCTGTTCTACAAGCATGTACCCGAAGAGGAGGTGTTCCGCCTCTGCTTCCGCTTTGCCACGGAAGAGGACCATCCGCAGGAGGTACTGACCCTTTCCGCCACCCAGTTGTTCGAGCGGATGAAGTCCGCCCATCCCTCGGCCATGAGGGGTATGACGGCATACAGCCTGAGCCGCATTCTACCCCAGTTGGGCGAGCGGGTGCATACCGCCAAGGGGAATGTGTATCGGGTGGTGGAATGCTAGGCATACGCCTTTCTTCTTATTCAGATGGCCCCATTTCCACATATCTTTTCAAAGCGAATTAAACTTTTATCTCATAGACTGTTATATAATAAACAAATAAATATTATCTTTGTCAGTCAATAACAAGCGTTTACCAGATTATAAACAAAATAAATGAAAAGGAATAAAATAAACTGGAGAGTTCCTAAAGGAATGGAAATCACAGATTTAGATAGAAAGGTTCTTTATTATCAGGATAGAGGACATTTGGTTCCCACAAGAGAACTGATCAAAACGCCTGAGCAAATAGAAGGCATACGCCGAAGCGGAATCATTAATACCGGAGTTCTAGATTTAGTAGAAAAAGAAATTCATGCCGGTATGAGCACTCTCGAAATTGATAAGTTGGTGTATGATTACACCATATCGCACGGTGGTATTCCCGCTACATTAGGTTATGAAGGTTTTCCCAAAAGCTGTTGTACCTCTATTAATGAAGTGGTATGTCATGGCATTCCTAATGAATTTGATATTTTGGAAGAAGGGGATATTATAAATGTGGACTGCACCACTATTTTGGATGGTTATTATGCCGATGCCTCACGTATGTTTATTATTGGAAAGACTACTCCTAAAAAAGAAAAATTAGTGCAAGTGGCCAGAGAGTGCTTGGAAATCGGCATGGAAGCAGCCAAACCTTTTGGATTTATAGGCGATATAGGTCATGCGATAGAGAAACATGCCCAAAAAAATGGCTTTTCTGTTGTGCGTGACCTCTGCGGACATGGTGTAGGAGTGGAATTCCACGAAGAGCCTGACGTAGAGCACTTTGGGAAAAAGGGGACAGGCATGTTATTAGTACCGGGCATGGTCTTTACTATCGAACCTATGATTAATGCCGGGACTTGGGAAGTATTTATAGATGAAGAAGATGGATGGACAGTAGTTACGGAAGACGAACTTCCTTCTGCACAATGGGAACATACATTTCTTATGACGGAAAACGGACTTGAAATCCTTACACATTAATATATATATAATAAGGTATAGATTATGGATACAATTATATTAGGTATAGAATCTTCTTGCGACGACACTTCTGCTGCTGTAATCAGAAATGGCGTCTTGTTGTCGAATGTAGTGTCCAGCCAAGCTGTTCATGAAGCATATGGAGGTGTCGTGCCGGAATTGGCATCAAGAGCACATCAGCAAAATATTGTACCTGTAGTACATGAAGCCTTGAAAAGGGCAGGAGTTACTAAAGAAGAATTGAGTGCAGTAGCTTTTACGCGCGGGCCCGGATTAATGGGATCTTTATTGGTAGGTGTCTCTTTTGCCAAAGGGTTTGCTCGCTCTTTAAATATTCCCATGATTGACGTTAATCATCTGCAAGCTCATGTGTTAGCTCATTTCATTAAAGAAACAGAAGAAGATACAAATCAACCTAAGTTTCCATTTTTATGTCTTCTGGTATCGGGTGGCAATTCACAAATTATTTTGGTAAAAGCCTATAATGACATGGAAGTTTTGGGTCAAACCATTGACGATGCTGCCGGAGAAGCCATTGACAAATGTTCTAAGGTAATGGGATTAGGCTATCCCGGGGGGCCCATCATTGATAAACTGGCCCGCCAAGGAAATCCGAAGGCATTTACATTCAGTAAGCCTCATATTCCTGATTACAATTACAGTTTCAGTGGACTGAAGACCTCTTTTCTCTACTCTTTACGTGACTGGCTGAAAGAAGATCCTAACTTTATTGAGCATCATAAAAATGATTTGGCTGCTTCACTGGAAGCAACTATTGTAGATATTCTGATGGATAAACTGAGAAAAGTAGCCAAAGCGCTCAAGATAAACGAAATAGCTGTAGCCGGAGGAGTATCAGCCAACAACGGTTTGCGCAATTCATTCCATGAACATGCCGCCAAATATGGATGGAACATATATATTCCGAAATTCAGTTACACAACCGACAATGCAGCAATGATTGCCATTACCGGTTATTATAAGTATTTGGACAAAGATTTTTGCACCATTGACAAACCCGCATATTCACGGGTAACAATTTAGTATTTATTTTAAAAGAAATCGAAATGTCAGTAGAAGGTAAATTTTTAAGCAAAGAGATCAGCGAGTTGTTTTGGAAAGAGAACCTGACACTTGCTACCGCCGAGAGCTGCACGGCAGGAAATGTGGCAGCCGCAATTACAGCCGTAGCCGGAACATCACACTTCTTCAAAGGTGGAATTATTGCCTATTCCAACGAAGTAAAAGAGAATTTATTAGGTGTGAGCCATGAAACATTGGAGACTTACGGAGCAGTAAGCGAAGAAACCGTTATCGAAATGGTAAAAGGCGCGATGAAATCGATGAATTCCGACTGCGCAATTGCCACTTCAGGTATTGCCGGCCCAACAGGAGGCACTCCCGACAAGCCGGTTGGCACCATTTGGATTGCTGCCGGATGTAAAGACAAAGTGATTACACTTAAAATAGAAGGAGACGAAGGAAGAAATAAAAATATAGCCAATGCTACTCAAAATGCACTGCGATTACTTCGAAATTTGTTCCAAAACGAAGAAAATGAGCAATAAAAGCAGAATTATTTGCTAAAATCCTTGTTTTATACAAATAAAAGTGCTTATTTTGCACTCCGTTTGAAATAAGTATTGAAAAAAACTATAAAAATAAGATAGCAATGTCGAAGATTTGTCAAATTACCGGAAAGAAAGCCATGATTGGCAACAATGTTTCACACTCTAAGAGAAGAACCAAAAGAACTTTTGATGTGAACTTGTTTACTAAGAAATTCTACTATGTAGAACAAGATTGCTGGATTAGCCTGAACATCTGCGCTAACGGCTTACGTGTGATTAATAAAAAAGGCCTGGATGCAGCGCTGAATGAAGCGGTAACCAAAGGCTATTGTGATTGGAAAAGCATCAAAATTATTGGTTAATTAAAAAGGAGAGATAGACTATGGCAAAGAAGGCTAAAGGTAATAGAGTACAGGTAATCCTTGAATGCACAGAAATGAAGGATAGTGGTATGCCGGGAACTTCTCGTTACATTACAACAAAAAACAGAAAAAATACCACTGAAAGATTGGAGCTTAAGAAGTACAATCCTATTTTGAAAAGAGTAACAGTTCACAAAGAAATTAAATAATTATAACCCATGGCAAAGAAAACAGTCGCAACCCTTCAGACAGGTAAAGAAGGACGTTCTTATACTAAGGTTATCAAGATGGTTAAATCTCCGAAAACAGGAGCTTACATCTTCGATGAGCAAATGGTACCTAACGAAAAAGTTCAAGACTTTTTCAAGAAATAATTCAGTCGGAATGACTGGTGGAAAGTTCCTTTCATATATTATGGAAGGAACTTTTTTTATACCACAATGTTATCATCATAATACATTATGACCAATCATTGTGACACTTTTTTTTGTCCGTGTAAGAGATTAGTTATATCTTTGTAGCATAAACAGATAAATCAGACTCCAATATGGGATTTTTTAATTTTTTCTCAAAAGAAAAGAAGGAAACTTTAGACAAAGGATTGTCCAAAACCAAAGAAAATGTATTTAGTAAGATTGCCCGTGCCGTAGCGGGTAAATCAAAAGTAGACGATGAAGTATTGGATAATCTGGAAGAAGTGCTTATCACTTCGGATGTAGGCGTTGAAACAACTCTGAATATCATCAAACGCATTGAAGAAAGAGTTGCCAAAGATAAATATGTAAACACTCAGGAACTGAACAAGATTCTCCGTGAAGAGATAGCGGCATTATTGACTGAAAATAACACGGTGGATTCGGATGATTTCACTGTTCCGGAAGGTAAGAAGCCCTATGTCATCATGGTGGTAGGTGTAAACGGTGTGGGTAAAACCACAACCATTGGTAAATTGGCATATCAATTTAAGAAGGCGGGCAAAACCGTCTATTTGGGTGCTGCTGATACATTCCGTGCTGCCGCCGTAGAACAATTGGATATTTGGGGAGAAAGAGTAGGAGTGCCTGTTATTAAACAGAAAATGGGATCAGATCCCGCATCTGTAGCTTTTGATACCTTAAGTTCCGCCGTAGCTAATAATGCAGATGTAGTAATCATTGATACCGCAGGCCGTCTTCACAATAAAGTAGGTTTGATGAACGAGCTTACTAAAATCAAGAATGTGATGAAGAAAGTTGTTGCGGACGCACCTCACGAAGTATTATTGGTTTTAGACGGTTCTACCGGTCAAAATGCATTTGAACAAGCCAAACAGTTTACTTTGGCGACAGAAGTTACTGCTATGGCAATTACCAAATTGGACGGAACAGCCAAAGGGGGCGTTGTAATTGGCATCTCAGAGCAGTTCAAGATTCCCGTAAAATATATTGGATTGGGCGAAGGCATTGAAGACATGCAGGTATTCCGCAAAAAAGAATTTGTAGACTCACTATTTGGAGAGACTGAATAATAAATGAAACGTAACACAATAGATATCATCACCTTAGGGTGTTCCAAAAACTTAGTAGACTCAGAAAAGCTGATGCGTCAGCTGGAAGCAAACGGTTATAAAGTAACTCACGATTCCGACAAACCGCAAGGAGAAATCGCAGTTATTAATACATGTGGTTTCATCGGTGATGCCAAAGAGGAATCGATCAATATGATATTGGAATTTTGTCAGGCCAAAGAAGAAGGGAAGCTCAAAAAACTATATGTGATGGGCTGCCTTTCAGAAAGATATCTAAAAGAATTGGCATTGGAAATTCCTCAAGTAGATAAATTCTATGGTAAGTTTAACTGGAATGAGTTGCTGGCAGATTTAGGCAAAGCATACAAGTCGGAATTTGCCATTGAACGGACATTAACCACACCCCATCACTACGCTTATCTGAAAATATCAGAAGGCTGTGACCGTAAATGTTCTTATTGCGCCATTCCTATTATTACAGGACGCCACATTTCACGGCCGATGGAGGAGATTATTGATGAAGTGAAACTACTTGTATCCGAAGGAGTAAAAGAGTTCCAAATTATAGCCCAAGAATTGACTTACTACGGCGTAGATTTATATAAAAGTCAGAAATTGCCCGAACTCATCGAAAGAATCGCCAATGTTCCCGGTGTAGAATGGATACGTTTACACTATGCATATCCGGCCCATTTCCCGGAAGAATTATTCCGTGTTATGCGCGAACACGATAATGTATGCAAATATATGGATATTGCCCTGCAACACATTAGTGACAATATGCTGAATAAAATGCGCCGGCATGTAAGTAAAGCAGAAACCTACGAATTAATCGAAAAATTCCGTCGGGAAGTACCCGGTATTCACTTACGTACAACATTAATGGTAGGACATCCCGGTGAGACTGAAGAAGATTTTGAAGAATTAAAAGAATTCGTCAAAAAAGTACGATTCGACCGGATGGGAGCCTTCGCTTACTCGGAAGAAGAAGGAACATTCGCCGCTAAAGAATACGAAGATTCCATTTCTCATGAAGTGAAACAACAGCGTTTGGATGAATTAATGGCACTTCAGCAGGAAATAGCCGGCGAACTGAGCCAAACGAAAATAGGTAAAGAATTTAAAGTTATTATAGACCGGAAGGAAGGAGATTACTACATAGGCAGAACCCAGTTTGACTCTCCCGAGGTAGATCCTGAGGTCTTGATAAAAGCTGATGAGGAGTACTTAAAAATAGGTGAATTCTATAAAGTGAAAATTACAGCCGCTGATGATTTCGACCTATACGCCAGCATTTTATAGACCTTTGCCCTTATAAAGTTTGGATAATGTTTGTTTTTTTACTAATATAGCAACCAAATTAACACTTTAAGCTTTGAATAACAAAGAATTTATATCTGAATTATCACGTAAACTAGGATATACGAATAAAGATACATCACAATTGGTATCCTCAGTCATTGGTGTTATGACCCAGGAATTGCAAGATGGCAACAATATTGCAATCCAGGGATTTGGTACGTTTGAGGTTAAGAAAAAGCTGGAAAGAATTTCTATCAACCCGGCTACTCAACAACGTATGCTGATTCCCCCCAAGTTAGTGCTGACTTACAAACCCAGTGTAACTTTAAAAGAAAAGTTTAAATAAAATAGCCCTTATTTATAATATTATCATGAGCGAGAAAGTAACCATACAAGATATCATCGAACTTTTGGCTGAGAAACACAGCATGACTAAAAAAGATGCTGAAATCTTTGTCAAAGGAATGTTTGAACTGATAGAGGAAGCTTTAGTTACTGAAAAGTATGTAAAGGTTAAAGGACTAGGTACGTTTAAACTTACAGAGGTGGAGAGTCGTGAAAGTGTAAACGTAAATACGGGGGAAAGAATTGAAATACAGGGCCATACAAAAATATCTTTTACTCCGGATTCCAGTATGAAAGATTTAATAAATAAACCATTCGCTCATTTTGAAACGGTTATATTAAATGAAAACACCAAACTGGAAGATACCGAAACAGAAATAGAAGGAGAGGAGGAAGATACCTTTGACGGAAACGCGCCTAAGCCTAAACAAACAATTGCGGCTAAAGAGGTTGAGTTCATAGAAGCGGAAAATACAGAAGATTCTCCAAATGAGAATGCCATTGCCGCTGAAGACACTACTCCGGTTATTGAGGAAACAATTATTGAAGAACCTGTACCTTCTGTTGAAATTACAGAGGAAAAGATACAAATTATAGAACCGGAAAAAGAATCGGAAGATATTGTCACTGAAGCAGAAAAGGATATTGTTGCTGAAACAGCTGTTCCCCAAACGGTTTCCCCTTTAGCAGAAACAATAGAAGGAAACGAGGTAACAGACAAACCTCAAGAAGAAGTTATGACTATCGCCGATGCAGCCATACTGGCTGCTCGTAAAGCTTGTGAAGAAAAAACATCCTTGGAAACAATAGCGTCAGAAGAGGCAACCCCGTCAGAGAAAACAGTAATAACTCCTGTTACTTCTGATTTTGAAAAAGAACAGAAGATAGAGGAAACAACAGAGACACAAGAAATCTCAGAAGAGAAAAAGAACAGAGTTTCCCAGGGAGTTATTCTTGCTATCATTTTGATTGCCTGCATTGCAGGTGGCATATATTGGTATTTGCAATCAGATAAAACTTCGGATTTACAATCGCCGGCTACAATAAAAAACACCCAAGAACAATTGGAAGAGGATATTCCTGCAATTCCGGTTAATGACTCATTGATGCAAGGTAAAGATACCGCAAACATATGGACGAATGTTGCCGGAAAAGAGACCATCAGTCAATCACAACAGACTGTATCTCCTAGTACGGAAAAGAGTTCAGGCGTTGCGACAACCGCAAATGTTGCAAAAGAGACTTTAGCCGACACTGTAGAATATGACATAACAGGGACTAAAACTAATTACACATTACAAGAAGGAGAGAGTCTGGTAAAATTAGCAGTGAAATTCTATGGTACAAAAAAGCTATGGCCCTATATCGTGAAACATAATAAAAACATCATTAAAGATGCCGACAGAGTACCCATAGGGACTACTCTGCGTATTCCTGAACTAACTCCTAAAAAATAAGCCTTCTTGCATTTTGCCTGCTTTCGGCATAAATAAAGCAGGCAAAATACAAGAAGTAAAAAAAGTGCGTTCAACTGATATTCTCACTCTACAAACCTTATCTTTGTATTTTAAAATTCTTTAGCCCAATAACCTTTAAAAAGTAGAGATGCACTTTACTTTTTTAATAAAAATTAGTTGCCGCTGTTAATTAATTAGCGTAATTTTGGCTGCGTTAAATGAACAAGGCTATTTACAAGCCCGTTATTAGATCAATAAAGAAACAACTAAATAAAAACAAAATTATGGCTGAAGCAATTGACATTCGCGAACTAAACGAACGAATTGAAAGACAAAGTGCGTTCGTAACCAACTTAATGACTGGTATGGACCAGGTTATTGTAGGTCAGAAACATTTGGTAGAATCATTACTTATCGGTTTACTGTCCGATGGTCATATCCTGTTGGAAGGTGTTCCGGGTCTGGCAAAGACTCTGGCGATCAAAACGCTTGCATCTTTGATTGATGCCAAGTACAGCCGAATCCAGTTTACTCCGGACTTGCTGCCCGCCGACGTTATCGGTACCATGATTTATAGTCAGAAAGACGAACAATTCATAGCAAAGAAAGGTCCGATTTTTGCAAATTTCGTATTGGCCGATGAAATTAACCGTGCCCCGGCTAAAGTACAGAGTGCTTTGCTGGAAGCCATGCAGGAACGTCAAGTCACACTGAGCAAGGAAACCTTTATGCTACCCGAACCTTTCCTTGTAATGGCTACTCAGAACCCGATTGAACAGGAAGGTACCTATCCGCTTCCCGAAGCCCAGGTAGACCGTTTTATGCTGAAAGTTATTATCGACTATCCGAAACTGGAAGAAGAAAAGAAAATCATCCGCCAAAATATCACCGGAGAGAAAATCGAAGTTCGCCCCATTCTGAAAGCAACAGATATTATGGAAGCCCGTAAAGTGGTGCGCCAAGTCTATCTGGACGAAAAGATAGAGCAATACATCGCTGATATCGTATTCGCAACCCGTTTCCCTGAAAAATATGACTTGAAAGAACTGAAAGACATGATTGGTTTCGGTGGTTCACCGCGTGCATCTATCAATCTGGCATTGGCAGCACGTAGTTATGCATTCATCAAACGTCGCGGTTACGTGATTCCCGAAGATGTTCGTGCAGTTGCTCACGATGTGCTTCGCCACCGTATCGGCTTGACTTACGAAGCAGAAGCCATGAACATGTCTTCTGATGAAATTGTAAGCAAAATCCTGAATAAAGTGGAAGTACCCTAAGGATTGTGTTCTGAGGCAGTTCTTAATTGCTTGACAGTTAGTAAGAAGACTTGGAAACAAAAGGTTGAGTACAGAGTTCCACATGGGTGGGACCGCCATTCCACCCATGTGGAACTCCCGTTTCATCTATGTGGGACTGCCGTCCCACCTGGGTGGAACACCAAATGCATCCGTTTGAAAAACCATTCTCGATAGGAGAAAAAACAGAAACCGATGCACCGGATAAATAAACAACATAGTACGAACAGTATGGAAACAAGTGATTTATTAAAACGGGTTCGCCAGATTGAGATCAAGACACGCGGACTTTCGAACAATATCTTTGCCGGACAATATCACTCTGCATTCAAGGGAAAAGGTATGTCATTCTCGGAAGTACGTGAATATCAGTATGGTGACGACGTACGTGACATTGACTGGAACGTAACCGCCCGCTACAACAAACCCTTTGTCAAGGTGTTTGAAGAAGAGCGCGAATTGACGGTTATGCTCTTGATTGATGTTTCGAACAGCTTGGATTTCGGTACGGTGAAGCAGTTGAAGAAGGATATGGTGACCGAGATTGCCGCTACATTGGCATTCTCGGCCATTCAAAATAACGATAAAATCGGAGTTATTTTCTTTTCAGACCGGATTGAGAAATTCATTCCGCCTAAAAAAGGCCGTAAACATATTCTTTATATCATCCGTGAACTGCTTGATTTCAAGCCCGAAAGCAAGCGTACAGATATAAAGATAGCTGTGGAATATCTGACCAACGTAATTAAAAAACGTTGCACCACCTTTATGATAAGCGACTTTATAGATGAAAACGACTTCCGCAATGCTTTGACCATTGCCAACCGGAAACATGATATCGTAGCTATCCAGGTATACGACCGCCGCATGGCAGAGTTACCTGATGTGGGACTGATGAAAGTACGCGATGCCGAAACCGGCCACGAGCAATGGATTGACACCTCGTCACGAGCTTTGCGTCGCGCACATAATGACTGGTGGATACAGCGTCAGGGAGTATTGAATGAAACATTTACCAAAAGTAATGTGGACTCTGTATCTATCCGCACGGATCAGGATTATGTGAAATCGTTGCTTAACTTATTTGCTAAACGAAATTAAAGAATATGAATATACTGAATACTAGCAAAAAGTTCTTGAAAGCTGGAGTTTGTGCAATTATGCTGATAACAGCCGGACAGGCACAGGCACAGCAGGTTACGGTAGACGCCAGCATTGACTCGCTGCAACTTCTCATTGGCGAACAGGCTAAAGTGAAGCTGGAAATCAGCATGGATGCCAAGCAAAAACTGCAACTTCCGTTCCTGCGCGATACATTGGTAAAAGGAGTGGAGATATTGGATATAGCCAAGCCTGATACCCAGATGCTGAACGATGGAAAACGTATGCTGATAAAACAGGAATATACAATAACCTCTTTTGACTCGGCACTTTACTATCTCCCCCCATTCGAGGTGATGGTAAACGGAGAGCCTTACCGGTCCAAAGCATTGGCCGTAAAAGTATATTCCATTCCGGTAGACACGCTGCATCCCGAACAATTCTTCGGACCGAAGACCGTTCGCGAAGTACCTATCACCTGGGATGACGTATCGGCCATCGTATGGCTTACCTTGCTGATGCTTGCTTTGGGCGGACTGGCTTACTATCTGTTTGTACGCTACAAGGATAACAAGCCTATCATCAAGAAGATCAAGATTGAACCGAAGTTGCCGCCACACCAGCAGGCGTTGAAGGAAATAGAGCGTATCAAGGGAGACAAAACCTTGCGTACAGCCGATCCGAAGACCTATTATACCGAGCTGACGGATGTACTCCGCACTTATATGGAAGAACGATTCGGCTTTAACGCTATGGAGATGACTTCATCCGAAATTATTGATAAGCTACAGGAAATCAACGACAAAGAATCTATCAAGGATTTGATGTATTTGTTCCAGACTGCCGACTTGGTGAAATTCGCCAAACATTCTCCGTTGATGAACGAAAATGATATGAATCTGGTAAACGCAGTAGACTTCATCAATAATACAAAAGTGGAACCAGACCCTAATGCAAAGCCCGAACCTACGGAAATCACCGTGGAGGAAAAGCGAAGCAAACAGGGCAGAATGATTCTGCTGGGCAGCATCAGAATCATTGTTATTGCTATTGTGGTAATTCTGTATAAGGTGCTGAGTGGTGTATATAACCTCTGGTTTTAACAAATAAATACTAGGAACAATGATTTTTGCAAATATTGAATATCTATTTCTGCTGGTTCTGCTCATACCTTATATAGTATGGTACGTCATGAAGCGGAAGAAAACCGAGCCTACGCTTCAGGTTTCTACCACACGCATGTATATGAAGGCACCCAAAAGCTGGAAGATTTACTTGCTGCATACTCCGTTCGTACTCCGTACGGTGGCTATCATCATGGTAATCCTGATCTTGGCACGCCCTCAGACCACAGACAACTGGCAGAATACCGAAATAGAAGGAATCGACATCATGCTGGCAGTGGACGTTTCTACCAGTATGCTGGCCGAAGACTTGAAACCCAACCGACTGGAAGCTGCCAAACAAGTAGCTTCCGAGTTTATCAACGGCCGCCCCAATGATAATATCGGTCTGACCATCTTTGCCGGTGAGAGTTTTACCCAATGTCCGCTGACGGTAGACCATGGGGTGTTGCTGAATCTGTTCAACAGCATCAAAGGCGATATCGCCCAGCGCGGACTGATTGAAGATGGTACTGCCATCGGTATGGGCATTGCTAATGCGGTGACCCGTCTGAAGGACAGCAAGGCGAAATCGAAAGTGATTATTCTGCTGACGGATGGTAGCAATAACCGTGGAGATATTTCTCCGCTGACGGCTGCCGAGATAGCCAAACAGTTCGGAATCAGGATCTACACCATCGGTGTCGGTACAAACGGAACTGCTCCTTATCCGATGCAGACCTACGCAGGGACGCAATATGTGAATGTCCCCGTCGAGATAGACGAAAAGACTTTGACCGAGATTGCAGGTACAACGAACGGAAATTATTTCCGTGCCACCAGCAATTCCAAGTTGAAGGAAGTCTATCAGGAGATAGACAAACTGGAGAAAACGAAGTTGAACGTGAAGGAATTCAGCAAACGCGAAGAAGAATATCAGGTATTCGCCTGGATTGCTTTCTTCTGCATTTTGCTTGAACTCTTGTTGCGTAACTCAGTATTAAAGAAAATACCTTAAAAAAAGAAAGTCATGTTTCGATTTGCAGACCCGAACTTTTTATATTTACTCATCCTATTGCCGTTTTTGGTGGCGCTGTATTTGTATTCCAATTATCACCGCCGCCAAAATATTCGCAAATATGGTGATCCGGCATTACTGAAAGGGCTCATGCCGACTATTTCCAAGTATCGTCCTGACATCAAGTTTTGGCTGACTTTTGCTGCGTTGACATTGGTTATACTGATGTTGGCCCGCCCACAGTTCGGCTCAAAGATGGAAACGGTGAAACGAAGTGGAGTGGAAGCTGTCATTGCCTTGGACATTTCAAACTCCATGCTGGCAGAAGATGTGACTCCCAGTCGTTTGGACAAATCAAAGAAATTGATTTCCAGACTGGTAGATACGTTCAATAATGATAAAGTGGGATTGATTGTTTTTGCAGGTGATGCTTTCACGCAATTGCCCATCACAAGCGATTATGTTTCCGCCAAAATGTTCTTGGAAACCATTAATCCGTCATTGATAACCACACAAGGTACGGATATCGGTGCGGCCATCCGCCTGGCAATGAAGAGTTTTACTCCGCAAGAAGGAGTGGGACGTGCAATTATTGTCATTACCGATGGTGAAAATCATGAAGGTGGGGCAGTAGAAGCAGCCCAAGAAGCAGCCGAAAAAGGTATGCAGGTATTTGTATTAGGAGTAGGTTCACCGGATGGTTCTCCAATTCCAGCTGAGGACGGTAGCAACAATTTCCGTCGCGATAAGGATGGAAATGTTATCGTCACCCGCTTGAATGAGCAGATGTGCCAGGAAATAGCCAAGGCTGGCAATGGAATGTATATTCGCGTGGATAATACCAACTCTGCCGAGAAGGTATTGAACAATGAAATCGCCAAACTGTCAAAAGCTGATGTAGAAAGTCAGGTTTATACTGAATTTGATGAACAGTTCCAGGCTTTGGCATGGCTGGTGCTTATCCTGCTGGTGGTAGAAATGCTTATTTTGGAACGGAAAAATCCGCTTTTCAAAAATGTCAGACTATTTAAATAAGGAATGCTTATGTTACAAAAAACCTATATCACTCTGTTATTCTTACTTGTGGCAAGCAGTGCCTTCGCCCAAAAAACAGAAAGAGATTATCTGCGCAGCGGAAACAAGCTGTATAATGACAGCTTGTTTATCAAAGCGGAGGTAGATTATCGTAAGGCATTGGAAATTAACCCGAAATCAACAGATGCCATGTTCAATTTGGGAAACTCGCTCTTGATGCAGCAAAAAGCAAAGGAAGCGATGGAACAGTTTGAATCTGCTTCTAAGGTAGAGAAGGACAAGGATAAACTGGCACAGATTTATCATAACATGGGAGTTATCCTTCAGTCGTCCAAGCAGTATCCACAGTGTATAGAGGCTTATAAGGAATCTTTACGGAATAACCCGAAAGATGATGAAACTCGTTATAACTTGGCTTTGGCGCAAAAGCTGTTGAAAGACCAACAGCAAAATCAAGACCAGAATCAGGATAAGAATCAAGATCAAAAACAAGATCAGAAAGACGACAAAAAGGATCAGAACAAAAACCAGCAAGAACAGGATAAGAAAGACCAACAAAATCAAAATCAGCAGCAACAGCAGCAAAATAAGGATGAAATGTCCAAGGAAAATGCCCAACAATTATTGAATGCTGTGATGCAAGATGAAAAGAATGTGCAAGACAAAGTTAAAAAACAACTGCAAATTCAAGGAAAGAAGTTGGATAAAGACTGGTAATTTCTTAATTTTGGCAAATAAAAAAATAATTAGATAGCAATGAGGAAAGTAATTCTCTTATTCATATTAATAACATCGGTGCTCGGAGCATGGGCAGACGGAAATGTGACGTTTACCGCTTCTGCGCCTGATGTAGTAGTAAGCGGGGATCAGTTCCGGCTGACTTATACGGTCAACACTCATAAAGTCAGGGATTTTCGTGCACCTAATATCAAGGGGTTCGATGTCTTAATGGGACCAAGCCGTTCACAGCAGAGTAGTACACAGATTATAAATGGTAATGTTACTTCTACCAGCTCCATTACTTTTACTTATATTTTGATGGCTGATAAAGAAGGAACTTACACCATTCCTGGTGCTACTATTGTGGCAGACGGACAAAACAAAACTTCAAATTCCGTACAAATCAAAGTATTACCGCCTGATCAAACAAATGGTGTTGGAGGTGGAAACAATAGCGGTGGAAGAACTTCTTCACGCAGTCAGGTTGCCGGAAGCAAAATAACCAATCAAGATTTGTTTATTACCGCAACAGCAAGTAAGACTACTGTTTATGAACAGGAAGCCATCTTATTGACATACAAGGTCTATACTTTGGTAAATCTGAGACAGTTGTACGGGAAAATGCCGGATTTGAAGAATTTCCATACACAAGAAGTAGAACTTCCCCAACAAAAGACATTCTCTTTGGAGCATTATAACGGAAGAAACTATAACACTACCGTGTGGAGTCAGTATGTACTTTTCCCTCAGCAATCAGGTAAAATGGAAATTCCGTCTATTACCTTTGAAGGGGTTATAGCTCAACAAGTTGCCTCAGACGATCCTTTTGATGCTTTCTTTAATGGTGGAAGTAACTATGTGGAAGTAAAGAAAAACATTGTCACTCCTAAGCTGACCATCAATGTGAAAGCATTGCCCGATGGCAAACCGGCTAATTTCTCCGGAGGAGTAGGAGAGTTTACTATCAGTTCGTCTATAAGTACAAAAGAACTGAAAACAAATGATGCTGTAACCATTAAGTTAGTCATTTCTGGTACAGGTAATTTGAAATTGGTCAATACTCCGGAAGTAGCTTTCCCAAAGGATTTTGAAGTATACGATCCCAAGATTGACAATAAATTTACATTAACTCGCGAAGGTTTGTCAGGCAATAAGGTGATAGAATATCTAGCAATTCCAAGACATGCCGGCAATTTCACTATTCCGCCTGTCGAATTTTCCTATTTTGACTTAAAAAGCAATAGCTATAAAACAATAAAAACAGAAGCTTACAACCTAAAAGTGGAAAAAGGTGCAGGAAATGCAGATCAAGTTATTGCAGACTTTACCAACAAGGAAGATTTGAAAGTATTGGGACAAGACATCCGCTACATCAAAATGGGGGAAACTAGTTTAACTCGTAAGGGAGATTTCTTCTTTGGCTCAACAACATATTATCTATGGTATATCATTCCATTGGTTCTCTTCGTTGTTTTCGTAATTGTCTATCGTAAAAAAGCTATTGAAAATGCAAATGTAGCAAAAGTACGTACTAAAAAAGCGAATAAAGTGGCTGCCAAACGCATGAAAAATGCAGGCAGATTATTAGCTGAAAACAAACAAGAAGCATTCTATGATGAGGTGTTGAAAGCACTTTGGGGATACATCAGTGATAAGTTGAATATTCCGGTTTCTCAATTGTCTAAAGATAATATCGAGGACGAATTGACCAAATATGGTGTTGCCCCCGAACTGATTAAAGATTTCATCGGAACATTGAATGAATGCGAGTTCGCCCGCTATGCTCCGGGTAATCAGAATGAAGCTATGGATAAAGTATATTCTTCGGCTGTTGAGGTCATCAGCAAAATGGAGAATAGTATAAAACACTAAATCAAAGGAGATTATAACAATGACAAAAATATATTTCATTTTGATATTCCTGATAAGTTTTGTCACAGTCTACGCACAGAATGAATCAGACTCTGCACAGGTTACCGCCCAAACAGAAATGCCACAAAGTGCTGCTGTGCAAACTTTCCCAACAAAGACAGAAGCCGATAGTGCATATATAAGAAACGACTTTGCAGCTTCTGTAGAGATGTATGAGAATATATTAAAAAACGAGGGGGAATCTTCCGATATTTATTATAATTTAGGTAACAGCTATTATAAAATGAATAACATTGCCAAAGCTGTCCTTAATTACGAACGTGCCTTGTTGCTAAACCCAGGAAATAGTGATATTCGTTTCAACCTAGAACTGGCTCGAAGCAAAACTGTAGACAAGGTAATCCCTTCTAGTAAAATGTTTTTTGTTACCTGGACTCAATCACTTATTAATACAATGAGTGAAAAGGCATGGGCACATACAGGCATTATCATGTTTATTCTGATGATATTGGCACTGTCTTTATTTATTTTCGGAAAACGAGTAGTCTTGAAGAAAGTAGGATTTATTTCAGCAATCTTTTTCTTTCTAGTGACCATTTTAGCAAATATATTTGCCTCAGAACAAAAATCTGAATTAATTAATCATGATAACGCTATTATAATGGCTCCTAGCGTTACAGTCAAAAGTACTCCTAACCAAAGTGGAACAGACTTATTTATTCTTCATGAAGGTAGGAAAGTAATAATAAAAGATAATACGATGAAGGAGTGGAAAGAAATTAAACTGGAAGACGGTAATGTGGGATGGGTACCTACCAATGTTATTGAAATCATTTAAAACATAATCAATGGATATACAACAGTACATAGCAGCAGATAAAGAATTACTACTGAATTTGAACGGAAGCCAATCCTTATTTTGGGACGGATTCATGTGGGTAGCTACCAGTACAATTGTATGGGTACCTGTAGCTGCTATGCTGTTATATATCATAATTAAAAATAACAAAATTCAAGAAGCATTATTGACTATCGTTATGATTGCCTTAGTCATAACTTTAGCAGATCAAATAGCTTCTGGTTTATGCAAACCGTTTTTCGCACGTTTCCGTCCAACACAAGACCCCAATATTATGTATATGGTTGATATTGTAAACGGATATAGAGGAGGACGATTTGGCTTCATATCCAGTCATGCTGCCAACACATTTGCTATTTCTGTCTTTTTATCTTTACTAATTAAAAGGAAATCTCTTACTTTTATGCTTCTTTTTTGGGCCGTACTCAATTCCTATTCTAGAATCTACTTAGGAGTGCATTATCCGGGAGATATTCTTTTTGGTGCTATAGAAGGTTGTTTCATAGGATATTTGATTTATCTCCTTTATAAATTTATTCAAAAAAAAATCTTTTATAAACCACGTTGCATTTCTAATCAATACACTGCCAGCGGTTATTTGATTAGTGATATTAATTTATTCTACATAATTCTCATTTCTACTTATTTCTTCATTATTATAGCAGGTATGATTGTGACTCATACACTCAATCTATAATCAGCAAATTAACCATTATAAATTTACATATAGTCAAAAATAGCACAAAAAGATTTGTTTTATGCATTTTTTTGATTAAGTTTATACCATGATTTAAGTACTCACTTTTATAACTAAATTTAATACATCATGAGAACAATAACATTTAATGAACTGCGCAGAATCAAAGATTCATTACCTAGTGGGAGTATGCACAGAATCGCAGATGAACTCAATATGACCGTAGAAACTGTACGTAACTTTTTTGGTGGACACAATTTCAAGAATGGTAAAAGTGTTGGAATTCATTTGGAACCGGGACCAGATGGGGGACTAGTAATGCTAGATGATACAACAGTTCTTGAAAAAGCCCTTCAAATATTGAGAGAAACTGAAGAAAAAGTAACGCAAGAAGCGTAATATAAAATCCCGGTTGAATGCAACATTCAATTGGGATTTTTTGTTTAACCTGAAAATCACTTAAAATATAGAATTATGGAAGATAAATTGGTAACCTTAGCAATCCTCACTTATGCTAAAGCACAGATTTTAAAGAATGTACTTGAGAATGAAGGAATTGAAGCGTACATTCACAATGTGAATCTTATTCAACCTGTCATATCTTCTGGAGTAAGGCTAAGAATTAAAGAAAGCGACCTGCCTCATGCCTTGCAGATTATAGAAAGTTCTGCATGGCTTTCAGAAGATATAATCAAAGGTAAGGAGAGCAGCTCAGAAAGAAATAAAGAAAAAAGAAAAGTACTTATCCCGATAGACTTTTCAAACTATTCTCTTAAAGCCTGCCAATTTGGTTTTTCTTTTGCTAATGCTATTAATTCAGAAGTTGTGCTTCTACATGCTTATTTCAGTCCTATTTATGTGCCTACAATTCCTTATGGAACTGATAATTTCAATTTTCAGATCGAAAGAGAAGAATCTGTAAAAAGTATGATAGAAACAGTGCACAACGAGTTGAATAAACTTTCTGATACAATCAAAAAGAAAGTTGAGTCGGGAGAGTTTCCTAATATAAAATATACTTGTATTTTGCGTGATGGTATTCCCGAAGAAGAAATCTTACGATATGCTAAAGAATATAATCCTCAGATAATTATAATGGGAACAAGAGGGAGAAGCCAAAAAGATATAGACTTGATTGGTAGCGTTACAGCTGAAGTTATAGAAAGAAGCAAATCCTTTGTATATGCTATTCCAGAACATACACCACTAAAAACATTCAATGATATAAAAAAAGTAGCTTTTGTGACCAATTTTGACCAAAGGGATCTAATAGCTTTTGACTCCTTGATAAATGCTTTTAAATCGTTTCATTTTGCTGTTTCCTTCATTCATTTAAGTACAGATAACGATGCATGGAATGAAATAAAACTAGCAGGTATTAAAGATTACTTTCAAAAACAATACTCTAAATTGGAACTATATTATAATGTAGTGAAAGAAGATAACATACTGAGCAATTTGGACAACTATGTAAAAGAAGAAAATATAGACGTGATTTGCATCACAAATTATAAACGAAACATATTTGCTAGATTGTTTAATCCTAGCATAGCAAGAAAAATGATATTTCATGCTAATACACCTATATTAGTAATAAAATAAAGAATCAAGAAGGGTAGCACAAGCAAATCACAATGTGTTACCCTTCAACATATTAATGTTCACTTAGTATTTAATTAAACATAATACT
>CDYG01013805.1_pt1 | contig 33976 bp, 28 predicted proteins | sample 554931 | NCBI WGS metagenome assembly CDYG01 (sample SAMEA3182055, study PRJEB8094) | gut metagenome | biome: human; feature: gut; material: Stool; isolation source: human stools | place: Canada | collected 2012-11-13
AGCATAATAAACTTTCGCCGCAGTTTGAAAAGGCTTCCGTCTTATTGTCATTTTTCACAGTTCGTCTGCAGGAATTTTGTCAGTATCCATTTTTTGTAAATGGATATAAGAAAGACCTCGATACGCCAAAGAGGAGTATCGAGGTCTGAAAAGATGGATAAAGCCATCTTTGGATTATTTTCCGATGAAGAAAATAATCCAATCACAACTTCGCTCGGATATGAAGCTGTGTTTTTAGTTTGATGTATTCAGGAGAATGTATTAAAGAACAGGTCCTTCCATATAAAGCTCAAGCTGTTCCGCATAATTGAGCGTTTCCATCTTAGTCATGGTGCCCGAAGCAATGGCTGAAAGATGTTCAAGAAGCTTTGTTCCCATTTCAGGTATTGATGCTCCTTCAGTCATAATGGGCGAGGCATCAAAATCGAAATTATCTGGAGCACGGCTATAAGCAATGGCATTGCCCGTCAGATAAAGGAAGGGGGAGACCACCGTTGGATTAATGGAAGGCATCATTGGGTGCTGAGCAATCTTTCCGCCGCCCATCTGATAGAGCATGATGGTTGCACCGCAGGCCGTCAGGCACAGCGGCAGAGACAAGGACGACATCCAGGAGTCGACGAAATAGAGGCCGGATCCCTTTGGCATCTCAGCGTACTTCAGGACATCTTGAATGGGAGATGTGCCGCTTTTTGCAATGGCCCCCAAAGATTTTTCTTCCAGACTGGAAATGCCGGCTGCAATATTGGCAGGTATGGGGTTGATTTTGCGAATATCTTCGCCGGTCGCTTTAGCTTTATCTTCCCAATGTCTAGCGGCAGAAAGAATTTTTTTAGCTACGCTTTCATTCACTGCCCGTTTGGCTACGAGGTCTTCCGCACCGATAATCTCCGTTGTTTCTGAGAAGAATGCAGTGCCGCCAGCTCGAATCAGCTGATCAAAAGCAGCGCCGACACAAGGATTGCCGGCAATGCCTGAGGTGGCATCGGAGGTGCCGCACTTGACGCCGAGGGTGAGGGCGCTTAATGGGCAGTTTTCACGCCGGAAGTCAGAAACTTCGAGCAGAACCTCGCGTGTCAAGCGAAGCGTTTCGCCCAGCATGTTGTAAGAGCCGCCAACATTGGTGAGGTAAACGATTCGGAATGGCTTGCCGGTTTTTCGGGCTTCTTCTTCAAAACGCTCCGCACACATGTTTTTGTAGGCAGAACCCGCGCCGGACTTAACCGCCAGCAGGACGATACCGCCTACGTTGGCATTATTCATTAAGCCGATCAGTGTGCGTGCAATGACTTCACGGTCAACTTCTGTGCGTCCGGTTTCAGCAGGAATCTCAAAATGACGAGTGTTTCGGGTCATGCGCTCAACATTGGAAGCTATGAAGTTGAGCGAACGATTAACCGGCAGTAAAAGAACGTAGTTTCGCGCACCGGCTTTTCCATTCGGCCGCATGTATCCATAAAAATCCATATACCCTCCGTGGATTTATTGATTCAGATCGCCGCGTCCGCGGGTGCCTTCAATATTGTGTACGTGAACCAGTTCACCGGACTGAATATCGATGGAGGCTCTGCCGATGACATGAGCGTATTTGACAATATTCGTCCCGGCAGGAATGTTTCCTAACGCTGCTTTAAATCCGAAGGGTATTTCAGTTTTTGCGGTATCTTCATCAATTACTTTCCCATCCAGAATGATTTGGAAAGTGTCGCCTTTCTTTAGATCCTGCAGTGCAGTGCCGACATTGTCATGCGGCGTTAATTTAAGAACTTTCACTCGTTTCTCCATCGGGTTCACTACCTGCTGCTGAAGGGATCTTCCAGCAGCCAAGGTGGTATACCACCTAGTGTACGATCGCTGCTTTGCTGATACATCCGCAAAAGCACTGAGCTTTTGGTGTATATGACAGCCGCAGCGTCGTTGACCTGAATCACTTGTGATCTATTGCAAAAGATCTGATCACCTTTTCAAATTGAGGATCGAGTGCTTCTAATGCGAAATTACGGTTATGGGTTTAATAGTGATCGCTGAAGCAAGCCATTGCACTGGGGCTTCAGCAATCCCCCATTTCTATTGCCAGCGAAAAACAAATGCCGGTTATCCAATCTCAGACAACCGGCATATATCCCGACCTTTTTTTGAGGTCGGTACGGCTAGCACTCAAAGCGCTTTCCGCGGTTAAGGCACTTTGAAGTCAAAGTTATGACACTGCGCGCAGTAATTCTCGCTGGGCTCGTGACCGACATGGCAATTTACACAGTCCAGATCAGCGTTGTAGTGCGGCGACGTGTGGGGGTTAGTGGGCTTCACGTTTTTGGTGGAAGCAACGAGCTTGTCCTTCGGGTGGCACTTGATGCAGGTGTCCGTCGTCGGCATTTCATCCTTGGTCGCATGACACGTCGTGCAGGGAAGCTTCAGGGTCTCGGTATGGTAATCAGCAAAGCCTTTGGCTGCCGCATCCCCTGCGAAAGGAAGTGCTGCAAGCGCGAAGGCAAGCGCAATAAGGGTCTTTTTCATATTTAAAAAAGAGCGGCGGGTTCATTGGCCCGCCGCTCTTAGCAAGGGGTGTTGAGGTGTGTCGGTTTATTGTCCGAAGAGGATGTTCCAATAGAGAAAACGGAACATCAATAACATCGCCTCAAATCCTGAGCGTCAAGCCGATTAGGCCTTTGCTGCCTGCTGACCGGCGATGCGGCCGTTTACGAGGCAGTCGAGAATGGCGCAGGAGCCGAGGCGCACAGCACCATGCACGCCGCCAGTAGCTTCACCGGCAGCAAAGAGGCCCGGAACCGGCTTACCGTCGACAACATCGATCACGCGGCACTGCAGGTCAGTAACCAGGCCGCCCATGCAGTGGTGAACCTTCGGGCTCATCTCAGCGGCGTACCACGGACCTTCAGCCAGCGGCGTCTGTTCGTTGTTGATGTAGCGGCCGAATGCGGGATCGCTCTTGGTCTCTACAGCCTTGTTGAATTCAGCAACCGTAGCCTTCAGCGTGTCGACAGGCATCTTGTAGTCGGCGGCAATTTCATCAAGGCTCTTATATTCCTTAATGATCTGCTGCTCGAGCAGCTTCTGGAGCATGCCGGGACGAGCTTCCTCAAAGGCTTTGAGGTTGGGCTTCGTGCAGATAGCAACAGCGCTCTTGCCTTCACCCTTTAAAACCATAATCGCGTCAGCGCGAACCTTGCGGTTAGCCAGTTCGTTCACGAAACGCTTGCCGTCAGTGGCAACCCAGAGGCCGTATTCAGCGGCGCCGGACTGAGCAAACGTCCAGCCGATGCCCATCCCCTTTTCCTTCGGGTTGTTCCACGGAGTGCACTGAATCCAGTCGTTCTGAACCTGCGCACAGCCGATGCGGCTCGTTTCACGCCAGAGTTCTGACGTTGCGCCCGGCTGGTTCGTGCTGTCAAGCGCTGCCGTGAGCTTCGGATCCTGCATCGTACGGTATTCAACGTCGCGCGAGAAACCGCCGTAGCAAAGAATGACGGCCTTCTTGGCGCGGATGAACTTGGTCTTGCCCGTGCCGGTCTTCGGGAAACGATAGCCTTCGAGCACTTCAAGACCCAGGACACGACCCGTATCGTCACGCAGAACATGCTTTACATAAGTACGCGTACGGACTTTGACGCCGAGTTTTTCCAGTTTCTCGACTTCTTTCGAGACAATGCCCGAACCCGAACCGTTCTTCGTGAAGACGTAGCGCGGAACACTGTGGCCGCCTTCCTGACCGATGGCATCCGGGTTGTATTCGACTCCGAGTTCATTGACCGTCCATTCGTAGTTCGAAAGGGCGTTGTCGGCAACGAGCTTCACCTTTTCAGGATTGTTGAGGTAGAGGCCGGCAACGAGCATGTCGTGAGCCAGAAGTTCGGGCGAATCTTTAATGCCGTGTTTCTTTTGCTGCGGGCAGCCGGTTGCAGTCAAAATGCCGCCGTTAATGATGGAGTTGCCGCCTACCGTTGCCATCTTTTCAAGAACAACTACAGAAGCACCAGCCTTCTTGGCTTCAATAGCTGCAGCAAGGCCTGCAAAACCAGAACCAACAATGACGACATCAGCCGTTTCATCCCATTTTGCGGGAAGCTTGACGGCACCAGCAGCATGAGCGGCTTCAGTGCCGAAAAGCGCAGCGGCGCCGGCCGCGACAGAACCACTGAGGAACGTACGGCGATTAAGTTCAACCATTTTCTTCTCCTTCAGGAGCATGTTTTTAGTCTCAGAAACATGCTCAGCAATTGAATGAGATCATCAGGCATCTCGAAGATCTTTGTTCTTCAGATGCCCTCTGTTCACGAAACGCATTGTTCCTCCAAAGACCTCCTAAGACATTTGCTTAAGAACGAAGATTGTGTTCGATTGATTGCAGCTTATTTTCAGCCGTCTTCTCAGCGCTAAACTCAATGGCATATGCCGTACGCTATCCGTCTGCCTTTGGTACTGAAGACCGTTGTTGTTCATTTGCTTTTACCAGCTGCTCTGGCGATATCGCTCGGAGCGGCAGGGGGCGTTGTGCACGCTGACGTCCTGCCGCCTCAAATGCAAGATGCGAGCGAGAGTGCCGCGGCTGCCGAAGCCGAGCTGACGCAAGGCGCAGGGGATAGGACACTGCATCCTGTTATCCGCTTAGGGGTGCTCACACATTCGCCGCCTTGGTATGACGGCTCTTTTGTTGATGAATCCGTGCGGTGGCTCGCTTGGAAGCTGCCCCAGTTTCGCTTTGAAACCGACTACTTGGGAACGGGCGATCTGATGCGCCGAATGGAGGCGAGAGAAATAGATTTGGCGGTTGCTCCTGCATCATTCTTTTTCTTTGCTCAGCGGCCGCTCATGAACCGTTTTGTGGCGAGCATTGTGTCGGATGCGGCGGTCGATGCGGAAGAGTCTGCTGCAGCGGCCGTCATTGTGCGCAGAGATCGAGAGGATCTTAAGACACTCGCAGATCTGAAGGGACGGAGTGTTTCGCTGGTGCGTGATGAAGTGAGTCCCGGGGAACTTGAGCTCAAGCGTGAGGTTGTCCGCGTTGGCCTCGATCCGGATCATTTTTTCGGACAGGAGCTGCGGGAGCCGCGATTACGTATGCGGGCGGTAGTGACGGATGTCCTTTCCGGACGAACCGATGCCGGTATTCTGCGTGCCTGTTTTCTCGAAGAGCTCGAGCGCTCAGGGCTGCGAGGCGCCTATGGAGAGCTGCGGGTGCTCGATGAACGCAAAGACGACGGCCTGCATTGCCGGCATTCCACGCCTGCATATCCTGGATGGATGCTGGCTTCCACTGCTTCACTCAGTCAGGAAGCCGCGCGCGCGATAACTGCGGTGCTGCTCACCAAACCAGCTAATGCCTGGGGACTGCATTGGACGGTGTCGCCCAATGTGGAGGCCTATGATGACCTCTTTCGCACGCTCCAGATCGGCCCTTACGCATATCTGCGTGAATGGACGTTGGCGCGCATTTGGTCTGAGTGGAAGGCCGCCATCATCATTGTCCTGATTTCCATCGTTGGCCTTTGCGTGCACGGCTTTGTGCTGGAGAAGCTCGTCGGGCTGCGCACGAGGGAACTCAAAGAAGCCTGGAAAAAACAGCAGGAGACGGAGCGTGAGGCGCGTGAAGCTTCGGCACGCTTAGAGTCACTGCAGCGCGCTGGAGCGGTTGGGCAGATTTCCTCCATTGTGGCGCACGAGATGAAGCAGCCTTTGGGGGTCATTCAGAATCTTTCAAGAGGGACGCTGCGTCTCATTGAAGATGAACCTGAAACGCTCGACGAAGTCGCGCAGGCAGTGGAGTCGATTAACGACGAAGCCGTGCGCGCGGCACAGATTATTGATCGCGTACGTAGCTGGAGCCAAGGCAGAGTCAATCGACAGGTGCTGGAGGCGGACCAGGGGGTTAAAAGGGCGGTGCAGAGCTTCATGCTGACGAATAGAAGCCAGGGCATTTCGGTCCGTACGGGCGTGCTTCAATCGGCAAAGGTCTGGATGGATCCGCTTGAACTCGAGCTCATTGTCGTGAATTTGCTCTCCAATGCAGCTGAAGCAGCACGCAAGTCTGATCATCCGACTGTAATGATTGACCTTCAAACTGCCCGTGAATCATTGCCCGGAGATGTCGCGGCGGTGGTTCTGACGATCACCGACAATAGTCCGGCACTTTCAGATCAAACGTTTGCAGCATTAGGATGCACTGCGCTCCAAACGACGCGAGAGGGCGGGTTGGGGCTTGGTCTCATGATTGTCAGAACGCTTGCGGAAAATAATGTCGGCCGCCTGACGTTTGAGCGTCTTGCGCCCCACGTGCTTGCCGCGCATGTGACGCTGCCGGTTTGGATGCCTGAAATTAAAAAGGCTGACATTGATTCGAGGGAAAAGACAAGGAGGGCTGATGATTCAAAGGATCCCTCATCACACTCCGCACTTTGAGCGCGCAAAAATACTTTTTAATGCAGCTCGCGAGGACGCTGAATGAATTTCGACAAAACCACCACCGCTGAAACCCCTTTAATTCGTATTGTTGACGATGAGGAGCGCATGCGTGAATCGTTCGCTTTCATGCTCAAGCATGAAGGTTTCGAATGCTGCGTCTATCCGACTGCCGAGTCCTTTCTCAAAGGGGATACGCCTTCTCGGCCGGGATGTCTGCTGCTCGATGTTCAGATGGACGGCATGACAGGGCTGGAACTGCAGGAAGAGATGATCCGGCGAGGTATTACGCTGCCGATTGTTTTTCTTTCTGCACACGGCGACCTTGATATGGCGGTGGATGCCATGCGCCGCGGGGCATATGCATTTATTCAAAAAACTGCCGATCGAGCGCGGCTGCTGCAGGCGATTGTCGACGCCATGGCTAAATCTCGTGGTGCCGTAGGCGATAGTACGCCCGGAGCGCTGGTTGCCGCATGGAATACGCTTACTGATCGAGAAAAGGAAGTGGCAAAGCTGGTGGCTGAAGGACTTCTCAACCGAGAGGTGGGGGAACGTCTCGGCGGCATTGCTGTGAAGACGGTGCAGGTGCATCGAAGCGAAGCCTGCAGCAAGCTTGGCGTTAAAGGCGCTGCAGGGCTCGCTCAGGCCGTTCGGGCTGTTGAAATGGCTTTAAAGGTGAGGCAAACACCATGAAGAGCAAGCATGATGTCCGGGCTCAGCAGTCTCGTCGTCGTTTTTTGGCGGATACAGCGCTCGGTGCTGCTGGTCTAGGCCTGGGAGCCGCAGGTATGGAGTCTGCACAGGCTCGGACAAAGTGGGAGAAGATAATCAAGGGGCTTCAAACAGTCACTACCGATGTATTGATTGTCGGCTCCGGCGCAGCCGGAACAGCGGCTGCCATCGAAGCGCGCCGATCCGGCGCATCCGTTCTGGTCATTGAGAAAATGGGCAGCTTGGGCGGAAGTTCCATCATTTCTCGCGGTGCTCTGGCCGTCCCAAGGTCGCCCATGCAGCGAGCTATGGGGATTGATGACTCACCCGAGCACTTTGCGGATGATCTGATGTCATCAGCTTACTGCGGGCATCCGGGAAGAATTGAATGTTTGGCGCTGGAAGCGCTGCCGACTTTTGAGTGGCTTACCAATGAAATCGGCGTTCGTTGGGTAATGGATGCCGTCGGTTCAGAAATCGAACAGTCTGTGCCGAGATCCGCCATTGTGGCGGGCGACGGTGCGGCGGCATTGATGATGCCGCTTTTGGACCGAGCACGGACATTGGATGCTGAGTTTGAGGTCAATGAAAAACTCCTGCATCTCATTACACGAGAAACTTATGACGGCGTTGCGGTGACAGGAGCCGTAGTGGAAAACACACGTACCGGTCTGCGCCGCTGCATCAATGTTCGTCGCGGCGTTGTGTTGGCGGCCGGCGGTTTTGCGGCCGATGCTCCTTTCCGGCAGCGTTATAACCAGCGTCTCTCTGAACATGTTGGTACCGCAACGCAGCCAGGGAGCACGAGCGAGGTGCTCCGAGAGGCAGCCCGCATCGGCGCTTGGCTGGTTCATTTGCAGTACATCACCTGCATTCCGGATGCCAATCCCGTAGAAAAAGGATGGGGAACAAGCTGGCAGTTCAGCCGCTGGTGCGCCGGGGCGCAGGGACTTTGGGTTGAGCGGCAGACGGGGCGTCGATTCGTCAATGAAATGTCGAGCACGGCGGAACGTACGAACGGCGTCTTTGACGTACTCAATGCCGATCGGGATGTTGTCGCTATCGCCGATGCCCGTGCCGTTCGGCATCCGGGATCCATGGTCTTTACCGCATCCGATGTTGAACTCCTGGTTTCCCGCGGATTCGTACAGAAATATGAAACGCTTGCGCTTTTGGCTCAAGCCTGCGGCATCCCCTTATCCAATCTGAAGGTCGAAGTGGAACTCTACAATCGAGCGATAGCGGCAGCTCGCGAAGGCCGAACTGCAGGCAGTTTCACAGACCGACTGGGACGTCCTATCGCTCCGGAGGCCGAACTCATGGAGGAGGGGCCTTGGTATTGTGCGCCGCTTCTTGCGAAGGTTTTAATGTGCAGCGGCGGATTGGCAATTGATTTGAAATCCCGTGTGCTCTCCGTGGTGGATGATCGGCCTATTCCCGGGCTTTTCGCGGCCGGTGAAATTACGGGCGGTCTCAACGGCAAGGGCGATGCCGGCGCCTGCGGCCTGATGGACGCCATTGTTTTCGGACGTATTGCCGGACGAGAGGCCGCACGGATTCCCAAAGATTATTCGGATTGGCGGGAGATGAATCCGCTGGTCTTTCATCAACTTATTGATATGGAAAGGTTATGGACATCGTCTGCCACATGATCACATCGCTTGACGGCTGCATTTTGCTCGAGCGTTGGAGCAAACCCGCAGAACGCGTCGACTTCACTCAGGTTTATGAGGCAACGGCTAAGCGGCTTCAGGGGGACGGCTGGATGGTCGGACGCATCACGATGGCTGAATACGGTCAAGGCGTTGTGGAAGGGGAACCTGCCGGTATGAGGGGGAGAGGAGAAAGCGTGCCGCGTGCTTATGTGGGCGATCGTCAGGATCGGCCGCTCGCAGTGGTATTTGATCCCAAGGGACGTCTGCAGTTTTCAAAGAACGGCCTGCCGACCGGCGAACATGTGGTGGCTGTCCTCGATCCGAAAATCGATGAAGCACATCTTGCACGGCTGCGTCGTGCGGGTGTTTCGTACGTTTTCCAAGGCGACGGTGCGGAATGCACTGAACGCGAAAAACTTTCGGCAGCGCTTGCTGCGCTCGAAGAAACCTTTGGCGTGAAACGGCTGCTTCTGGAGGGCGGCGGTGTTCTCAACGGCAGTTTTTTAGCCGCCGGTCTTATCAAAGAAATTTCGGTGCTGGTCTGCCCGACGGTGGACGGCCGTTCGGAGAGCGCAAAACTCTTTTCTTGGGCGGGCAGTGAAGAGCTCTCGCCTGCTGAGGGTGTCCGGCTGAAGCTTTTGGAAGCAGAACCGTTGGCGAACGGCGTCGTGTGGCTGCATTATCTCAATACGCTTGCGTGACGCACTGATGACCTAGCCAAACAGGCCGCAGTCCAGCTGAACCAGAACTGCGGCCGTTGCTTGCGCGTTCAGCGCAAAACGTCAAAGGCTTGAAGGACTATTTGAGATCAGCCTCCAGGAAATTGAAGCCGCCGTCCTTGAGCGAATAAAAGCCCGTCAGGTTTGCAGAACGGGCAGAAATCCCCTGATCGACCACCAGGAACACCCATGGCGCGTCCTTCCAGATGAGTTCCTGAGCCTCATCATAGATTTTGGTCTTTTCGGCACGGTCCGTTGTCTTCAGCGCGGCCGTGAGCAGGCTGTCGAGCTTCGGATTGCTGTAATAGGCGTAGTTGGAATTGGCGGGCGGGAAGCTCGAGGTGGCAAGCAGGGGCCGAAGCACCCAATCGAGCTCTCCGGTAGATGCCGACCATCCCCAGCAGAACATCTGCGAGGTGCTCTTTTCGGGCCCCACAGACTGCACGAGCGTGACGCGCTGGCCGGCCTCAAGCGCACGAACCTGCAGCTTAACCCCAATGCGGGCATACTGCTGCTGCAGGAACTGGAGCATCTTTTGGTTGGCGCTCGAATTGCTCGCTGCCCAAAGGGTGGCGGTAAAGCCGTTGGGATAGCCTGCGGCGGTCAGAAGTTCTTTGGCTTTTTTGGGATCGTACGGCCATTCGCCAAACTGCTTGGCGTAGTCAATGCCTTCTGGAGCAACGCCAGTTGCCGGGGCGGAGAAGCCCTTGTAGAGCACCTTTACCATGGCGTGCTTGTCAAGACCGTAGTTCAGTGCCTGACGAACGCGCAGGTCGTTGAAGGGCTTCTTGGTGTTGTTGAGATAGATCTGACGCTGCACGATCGAAGGTGCTGCATCCACGACGATATTAGGCGTTTCTTTCAAACGCTCGACATGCTCGGGCGGCACGACGTCGACAAACTGGGCTTCACCGGTGCGCAGCATGGCAACGCGCGTGGCATCTTCAAGTACTGGACGGAAACTGATGGAATCGAGCTTGGGCAGCCCCTTTTGCCAATAGCTGGGGTTCTTCTTCACGACCAAGTACTCGGCGGGATTGTATTTCTCGAGTACGTAGGGACCTGTGCCGCAGGGGTTAAAGGCCACTTCTTTTTTGGAGAGTGCGAGCGTCTTCGGACAGATCATGACACCCGACGGGTGAGCGAGCTGGTTGATGAAGGCCGAGAACGCTTCCTTCAGGTGAAATTTAACGGTTGCATCATCAACCACTTCCACCGACTCAATATTGCGGTAGAGCTGATAGCGGGTGAGGTGGTTTTCCGGATTGGTGACACGGTCAAAGTTCGCCTTAACCGCAGCCGCATTGAAGGGTTCTCCGTCAGAGAACTTAATGCCTTGCTTGAGTTTGATCGTGTATTCGAGACCGTCTTTGCTCACGTCGTAGCTTTCGGCGAGAACATTGACAAGCTTCATGTCTTTGTCAAATCCAAAGAGGCCTTCATAGAAGGACTTGGCTACGTTCTGCGACAGCGTATCACTCGCATCATAAGGATCGAGCGTGGTGAAGGCCGAGTAGACGGCAACTGTCAGATCTTTGGCGGCAACGGCCTGGGCGGACAAAGCAGCTGCACCGACGAGCGCAAACGCGATGGCAGTATACTGTTTTCGATTCATAGATCTTCCTCTGTAGCTTTTATATGAATCTCGGACCGACGTACGGCCGTTGATATCAGTCTCACAATAGTTCGAAACGGACATTCAAGTATGAAAAAAATGCCCCGAGCGCGAAATGCGTTCGGGGCAGGACAAGAGCTCTTGGGATTAAGACCTAGATTTATTCATGCTTGGTGGTTTCCACCTGCACGAGATGCTCTTGTGCGGTTTCATCGACCGGAGTCTCCACTTTGCGGCCGGCCGCAGCCTGCGGTGCGTAGTCGACGGGCTTCACGAGCTCGGGGCGGGTGTGAACCTGCTCGAGCGGGCCTTCATCTTCCACGACGGCTGAAGCGGCTACGGCACGTCCCGGTTGGATAACCGGTACATAACCGGTGGCAGCTGAGGGTACCTTGGTTTCTACCTGCTGCAGACCTGCGGCAGAGAGATTGGCAGCGAGCCCCTCACTGACGGCCGGCGTGTCCGCATCAACTTTCGCTTCATGAGCTTCGTAGGCTTGAGTCACTTCAACCGTTTCGACGGCCTCGGCAGGTTCGGCCGCTTCTATGGCTTCGATGACAGCCTTCGTCTCTTCGACCGGCTGCGTCGGCTGAACCTTGGTTTCCACCTGTTCCAGAATTTCGACCGGAACCTGCGGAAGCGCTTCCACCCTCACGACTGGCACGGGGGCAGGCGTGACAACGGCAGGGACTTCAGCAGGAGAAGCTTTCGTCGGAACCTTCGTTTCGATCTGAACGAGCGTTTCTGCGGGCTCAATACTCGAAGCGGATGCTTCGGGCTGAACCTCGGTCTTCACTGTTTCTGCGCGAGGCTTGCGGCTGCGGCGGGGACGAGCGGGGTTCTTTTCCGGTGCGGCATCATCCGCAGCGGGGACAGCATCTGCAAAGGCGCCGTGAACAGCTTCAGAAACAGCATTGGGCTTCGTTTCAATCTGCACGAGCGCTTCCGGGGCCGGCGTCCAGGTCGGCTGAGCAGCTTCAGCAAAAGCCTGAGCGGCATCAGCCGATTTCGGCGCTTCCGTTTCGGCGGCTGCATCCGAGCCTTCAGCGGCTTCGTCTTCTCCGCGGCTGCCGCGGCGGCGGCGGCGGGGGCGGCGGCGACGCGAACCATCGGCAGCATCGCTCTCGGAAGCTTCATCTGCTTCAGGCGTCTCCAGGCCTTGCTGACTATCGGCAGCTTCAGTCTTCTGGACTTCGGGAACTGCAGCTTCCGGAGCTTCAAGAGTGGGCGCTTCGGGCGCTTCGGATGTTTCGGGCGTTTCCGGAGCGGCCGCTGTTTCAGTCGTTTCATCGGCAGGGCGGCGGCGCTGACGACGGCGGCGGGAGCGGCGCTCTTCATCCTGAGGCTGCTGGGCGGCAGGGGCTTCAGCTTGTACCGCTTCAGTCACCACAGCATCCACATCCTGACTCGGAGCTGCTTCGGCAGCGGCAAGTTCCGGGTCGACGGCAGGCTGCGTCAGGGTGAGTTTTTCCGGCGTGACATCCGTCGACTGCTGCTGAGCCGACTTGCGGCTGCGGCGGCGGTCTTCGCGATCCTGCCGATCGGTACGTTCGACGCGTTCGGTACGTTCAGTCCGTTCTGCACGCTCCGGGCGCTGGCGGCGCGCACGTTCCTGACGTTCCGTCTTCTCAGTCTTCTCTGCAGCTTCCTGTCGTTCCAAACGATCCGTGCGTTCGAGTCGTTCTCCGCGAGCAGCACGGCGGCGGTCGCCGCGTTCCTGACGGTCACCGCGAGCGCCGCGTGCACGGCGCCGTTCGTCGGCTCGGCCGTCACGATCCTTTTTCTGCGAAGACTTATTCGTCTTGGCTGATTTTTCGCTCTGTTCGGCTTTGTTGTCACTCGTGCCGAGGAAGAATCCGATGATGCGCTTAAAGAGCGACTTCTTCGGTTCAACGGGCTGGAGCTGCTTCACGCGGCCGGCATTTGCCTTTTGTTCAGCTTTCTTGCTTTCTGCAGTCTGCACCGGCGCAGGATCGCGTTCAATCAAATTCTTAATGACCGGGACCTGCTTGGGGCGAAGCGGTTTTTCTTCCTGAGACTTCTGCGCATACGGGTCGTCAGCGACCGTCTCAATGGTTTCTGCCAATTTGAAGCTCGGTTCCTGCACTTCGAGGCGCTCGTCGTCCTGACGGATGCGCTCAATGTGATAGTGCGGCGTTTCCAGGCTGGTATTCGGCACCAGCACGATGGGCACACGGTGCCGTGCTTCGAGTTTGGTGATGTCGTTGCGTTTTTCATTCAAAAGGAATGTCGCAACGTCAACAGGCACCTGAGCACGGACAGAACCCGTGCCTTCCTTCATCTCTTCTTCCTGCAGAATGCGGAGCACTTGAATGGCGCAGGATTCCGTATCTCGAATGACGCCTACGCCGTTGCAGCGCGGGCAGGTGATGTGGCTGCCTTCCGAGAGGGAAGGACGCAGACGCTGACGCGAAAGCTCCATCAGGCCGAAACGGCTGATTTTGGCCGTCTGTACGCGAGCGCGGTCATAGCGGATGGCATCTTTGAGACGCTGCTCCACGGCACGCTGGTTCTTCGCTTCAGCCATGTCGATGAAGTCGATCACGATCAGACCGCCCAGATCGCGCAGACGCATCTGGCGGGCCACTTCGTCGGCAGCTTCACAATTGGTCTTGAAGGCCGTTTCTTCAATATCCGCGCCGCGGGTTGCACGGGCAGAGTTCACATCAATGGCGACGAGCGCTTCAGTGTGGTCAATCACAATAGCGCCGCCGGACGGCAGCGGCACCGTGCGGGAATAGGCTGTTTCGATCTGCTGCTCAATCTGAAAGCGCGTGAAGAGCGGGATGTCGTCGCGGTAGCGCTTGACGCGGTCAACCATATCGGGCATGACGTGCGCCATGAACTGACGAGCCTGTTCGTAGATATCGTCTGTATCGACCAGAATTTCGCCGATCTCAGGCTGGAAGTAATCACGAATGGCACGAACAACAAGGTTCGATTCTTCAACAATCAAGAAAGGTGCGGGGTTGGCGCGCTTGCCTTTCTTGCCGTTGATCTGGGCTTCCGGCAGCAGTTTGGTATGGCCGTTTTCAGCCGGATATTCGTAGACCGGACGAGCTGCGTCAGTAATGGCTTCCCAGAGTTTGAGCAGATAGTTGAGATCCCACTGAAGCTCTTCGGTCGTGCGGCCGATGCCGGCAGTACGGGCAATGGTCGACATGCCGTTGGGAAGCTTGAGGCGGTCCATCGCTTCCCGAAGTTCCTGACGTTCTTCGCCCTCAATGCGGCGGGAGACACCGCCGGCACGCGGGTTGTTCGGCATCAGAACGAGATATCGGCCGGCGAGACTGATGAAGGTCGTAAGCGCAGCGCCTTTATTGCCGCGCTCTTCCTTTTCGACCTGAACGATCAGCTCTTGGCCTTCGTGAATCGCTTCCTTAATGGTTGCAAGGCGAACATCCACGCCTTCAGCAAAGTAGCTCCGGGAGATCTCCTTGAACGGAAGGAAGCCGTGGCGTTCTTCGCCGTAATCGATGAAACACGCTTCAAGCGAGGGCTCGATGCGGGTGACAACGCCCATGTAAATGTTGGACTTGCGGGCTTCTCGGCCGGCAGTTTCAATATCGATGTCGATGAGCTTCTGGCCATCGACGATGCCAACGCGGGTTTCTTCCGGATGCGTGGCGTTAAAAAGCATGCGCTTCATGAGGTGCAAACTCCCTGCGGTGAGCTGGAGCCGTGGTCCTCGAAGTCCTCGCTGCGACCAGAGCCGCAAAGACGTTTTCCGCTTCTCGTTCAGGGACCTAATGAAGGCGTGCCTGCCGGAGGAGCGTGTTCGCGAAGCGCTTCATCTTCTGGGGAGTTCAATGGCGCTGGAATGCGCCGCTGAAGAGGCCGAGCGAGTTTGAAGCTTTCGCTCGGCCCGCAGTACTCTCCAAATGAGGAGCACACTGCGCCGCCGTCCGGCAGATGTGCTGCACACTTCGCTCATCAAGGTTTGACGAGCAGGCGCTTTGGGGAGAGTCACGGCTTAGCGCAGAAAGTCCGTCAAGCCGCATGGTTTGAAGCTTGTCGGTTCCGGCGCAAAGGGCTCAATCCCTCACGGTCTGCCGGCAGTCAACTTTTAGTCCGTCCGCTCCCTGACGATTCGCGGGAACGCCTTCAGCCGCGCTGCAGCGGGAGCCGAATCAAGCGTCTCCTTATGGCTGCGCGCCTTTAAGCACTTCATTTCGGCGGATGAGCGTTCATACAGAGTGAATTCCTTGTCTCAGGGCACTTCTGTTCCAACCCGTCGGCTGACGACGGGAAGTCTTGAGGCCCAGTGAAAGCACTTTGGAAATCATTAAAGACGGCCATTTGCAGTCAACGTGCATCATCATCCGCAGAAACGCCGCGCTGATAATGCGGCATTTACTGCAGAGATCCGCCGCGGAGCTCGACCGCATGATGTACACACGGGAGCTGCCTATTCGTCGAGCCGTCTCCGTAAGAGCGGGAGCCCGCGAAAGCGGCGGATGCATTCTGCACGCTGCAAAAGGCTGCTTCAGGCGTTTCCGATGCTTTCTCAGAGCTTCAAAATGCCGCTCAAGCATCGTTGGGTGCCGAGCGGGAGAAGGCGTGAGACGGAAGTCTTCCTGCTGAACATCTCGCAGTCCTTCCGCGTGAAGCCTCTTACAAGCGCACGTCGCAAGGGGAACGCTCGCAGAGCGGTCCGAGGACGGCGGGAGGCGTCATCGCGTCCGAAAGGGAAGCGGATGGCGAACAAAAAACTTTTGCCTTTGCAGCTTCAGTCGATGCGAATCCCGGAGGGTTTTGAATCGGCCTGCAGCTGAAGAACGCCGCCTTCTGCTGCACTGCGGCTGCTGAGGGGTTCATAAACCCTCTGCAGCAGGCTGCGTGCCGGCAGAACGGCGTCGTCCGTTAAATTTTCATCACCCGACGAGCCGATAACCTCAGCCCAGCAGAGATTCGGTGCTTCCACAAAGCGTGTCCGAATGCTGAGTTTTGGCTGCCGTCTCGACGGTCCAAATTCAATCCAAACATGAGAAAATTACGTTTTGCGCGCTTTTTGCGGGAAATGCCCATCGAAAGCGCAGCGGCACGTCTCATGTCAATCCACACCGATCGTCTCCTGAGAGTCGTATCGGCGATAAGCGGAAATTATATCGAATGTCAATCAGTCTCATTGGGGAAATCACACCAACACCGTCAGCTGAATTGAAGACGGTGCCTGCTGATCGTGTGTCCTACGTGCTGATCGGCGAGGATGCAGACGGTCAGCGCTTAGACAATTTTTTGTTTCGTATTGCTAAAGGCGTTCCCAAAGGACATGTTTACCGCGTAATTCGTGCCGGGGAAGTGCGCGTCTCCAAAAAGCGCGCCAAAGCCGAAACCAAACTCATGCTGGGCGATGTTGTGCGGATTCCGCCGATGCGCGTTGCGCAAAAACCAGCGGGCACGCCGCCTGCTGCGCCGCTCGCTCAAGGAGTGCTCCCCGTACTTTACGAGGACCGGCATATCCTTATCGTGCTCAAACCCGCCGGCATTGCAGCTCACGGCGGTTCGGGCATTTCATATGGACTGATTGAACGCCTTCGCGCTACCCGTCCTGAAGAGCCGATGCTTGAACTGTGTCATCGCCTCGATAAGGAAACGAGCGGCGCGATTGTGATTGCCAAGACACGCAAGGCACTCGTGCGTATGCACGACCTCATGAAAGAGGGCGGCGTCGAAAAACATTACAAACTGTTGGTAAAAGGCGATTGGGTAAACGAACGCCAGCATGTGAAGGTGCCGTTAGAGCGCTATCTTCTTCCTTCAGGAGAGCGCAGAGTGCGCGCTTCGTCTGAAGGAATGTCGGCGCATACGATTTTTACGGTGCTCGAGCGTTTCGGTTCTGTGACTTATCTTGATGCCGAATTGAAAACCGGACGGACGCACCAGATTCGCGTGCATGCGCTTTCTCAGGGCTTTCCGCTCGTCGGAGATGACAAATACGGCGACTTTGCCTTCAACCGCGAATGTACGCACGGGCTGTTGGGGGCGCCGCTCAAACGCATGTTTCTGCATGCCTGGAAGCTCCGGTTTGCACATCCCGTCACCGGGGAGCCGGTGGACATTACTGCACCGCTCCCAGAAGAACTCTCGGCCGTAATTTCGGCGCTGGAATCTAAAAAGGCCGCTCAATGACCCAGACTCAGCAAATTAAGACTTTTCATCCGAAACTCGTCGTGTTCGATTGGGACGGTACGATTCTCGATACCACTGCAGCAATTGCTTTGAGCATTCAGTACGCCTGTGAAAAGATTGGCCTTCCAGTGCCCTCAACAAGTCTGGCCAAATCCGTTATCGGTCTCGGTTGGCGGGATGCAATACGAATCGTTGCTCCGACCTGCCCGGAAGAGGATTATTCGACTTTTGGGAGCTTTTACACTGAGCGCTATAGACCGGCTGAGACCGAAGTCCATCTTTTCCCCGGGATTGTTGAACTGCTGCAAAAATTAAAAAATTCCGGGATTGAGCTTGCTGTGGCTACAGGCAAGAGCCGCCGCGGTCTCAACCGAGTACTGGCCCAAACGGGACTTGCGGACTGCTTTTCGACTACCGAAACCGTCGATGAGAATCCCTCAAAACCCAACCCGGCAATGCTGGAAGCCATCAGCGTCGCTATGGGACGGTCTGCAGAAGAAATGGTCATGGTGGGCGACACAACGCATGACATTTATATGGCGCATGCTTTCGGTTGTCCATGCATTGCCGTGAGCTACGGCGCAATGACGACGAAGATGCTCGAACCGGCTCAGCCGGATGCTGTCTGTGCGAGTGTGGCCGAACTTGCTCAAAGTTTAGGCATGTAATGAAGCCATTTGAGCGGCAGTCTTCACTCATAACTTGGCTGCGGCAAATGTTTTGATGCCTGCGGATCACAACATGCTTTCTTAATCCATACCTTAGGTATGGATTACTACTCTCGCGTGAGGGTAGTGCGTTTTTTTGCCTTCTTCGACAATCCCTTTATTCCTAAAGGGGTTGTGCCTGACAACGGGCATAGGAGAAGGAAAATGAAGCAAGTATGGAAGTTCACAGCGGCAGCTGCGGCAGTTTTATGTTTTGCTGGCGGTGCGCTTGCTGCAGATCGCGTAATGGATGCCGATATCGTCATTGTTGGGGCTGGAGCGGGAGGCATGACCGCTGGAGCCGCTGCCGTTGATAACGGTCTGAAGACGATTGTGCTCGAAAAAAATGCCGTTGTCGGCGGCGGCGGCAACTACATGGAAGGCACTTTTGCTGTTGGGTCGACGCTGCAGAAAGCGGACAATATTGGCATTAATCCAGAGCGTCAGTTCAAACGGGTGATGGACTTCCATCATTGGCGCATTAATGCCAAGGCACTCAACCACTGGCTGAAACAGACCGGCCCAACGATGGATTGGCTTGCCGATCACAATATCCACTTCGAAGCGGTGAAGACGGCTTTTATTGATGGTACGCGTACTTGGCACATGTATAAAGGCGGCCATGGCACTGTACTGATTCAAGAATTCACGAAGCAGATTAAGGAAAAAGGCGGGCAAATACTGACTTCAACCCCCGCAACTGAGCTCATTATTGATAACGGCATCATTAAAGGCGTTCGTGCACGTACAGCTGACGGAAGCACACTGACGATTAACGCCTCCGCAACGATCATTGCCACCGGCGGGTTTTCCGGCAATAAGGAAATGGTGCAGAAATATTTGCCTTACGCCGGCTATGAAAGTGCCGGATCACCAGGACGCACCGGCGACGGCGTCAAGATGCTCGAGAGCGCTGGTGCAAAGCTCGTCAACATGAATGTATGCATGCAGGCTGGTCTGTGGCTCAAAGATGTTCCGACAGATTTGCAGTTCGGCAAGGACGGAGTGACCAATGCTCATTACGTACGATTGCTTGCAGCGCTCTTCCAGCCGTACCTCAAAACATCATTGCGCGGAGATCGAGTTGCTGATGAAACGCTTCCGCTGGAATACATCTCCAATGCTTATGAAGAAGTCGGAGGAGAAGGCTTTGCGGTTTTTGACAATGCCACTCGGGAAGAGATGATTAATGAGGGACTGGTGCGCGGCTATTTCGGCATGGTGACTCCAGGAACGAAATTCTCGAATTTTGATGAGCTTTTCGCTCGGGGCGAAAAAGACGGGTTCTGTTTTAAGGCAGCTACGCTCGAAGAGCTTGCTGCGAAGACCGGCATGGATCCTCAACGCCTCACGGCTACAGCTTCGCGCATGAACGAACTGGTGAAACTCGGCAAGGACGAGGACTTTTATAAAGATGCGCAGTGGCTGCGTGAAGTAAAGACAGGACCTTTCTACGCCATTAAAGGCAGTCTTCGTATGTATGCCACGACGGGCGGTGCAAGTGTTAATGAGAACTTTCAGCCGCTCAATGCTGATGGTGAGCCAATCCCAGGCATCTATGCCATTGGTCAGGATGCAGGGGGACTTTATTCTGACTCATACGATATGCACATTGCTGAAGGCACAGCTTCATCGTGGGCCATTAACGGCGGAAAACTCGCTGTTGAGCATTTCGTGAAGACGCGCAAATAAATCAATAAGGCGCGCTCCGTCGCCCCTTAGCAGTCTTTATGGACAAGCGGTTGGTTGGATCGTTCCCAATCAGCCGCTTTTGCAGTTATTGTGAGGTGATGACCCCACGCTTTGCTGAGCAAGGTCACCAAAGCACTTTTTTGTGAATACATATCTCAGAGTTTCCGTTGTTATGTCTTCCCTTAACTTGCTGCCGGTTTGTCCTTGGTTTGTACCGGCCGCACCAGCATCACTGCGGCTCGGTGTGGAAGCACTTCGTTCTGAGATCGAACTTTATGCGCCGCGGCAAATCGTTCAACGCGAAGAGGAGCCGTACTCTGAAATTCGGGTAGTGCACTCGGGGCTCTTAAGTCAAGCGGTTATTAATCGTCGTCTCTCTAAGCCTCTTGCTATGAATCTTTATGCCGAAGGTTCCATGATGGGATTTTTAAATCTTTTCACTGGAGTGCAGGCTCCGCGGCTTGTGACGTGTGAAAAGCGTGCAAAAGCGACCGTCGTCAATCGACAGCTGGTTTTGGCTGCTGTGAAAACGAATTCGCAGTTTCTATTGGAATTTTCTGCGTACTGTGAGATTGCTGCCAAATCTGAATTGATAGGCATGGAGGCACTTTTTTCTCTCCCTCTTGAAGAGCGGCTGCAGCTTTTTTATGCTGCGGCGCTTCTGCGAAGCGGCGCTCATCCGCTGGAGAGCTCTGCAGAATATTTGAGAATGCCCTATCCAATCACACGCGCCGCACTCGAGCGGGTGATTTATGTTTCACGAGCCAGTCTTGATCGACTGCTCGCAGCGGCTTCAAAGTCCGGAATGATTTTGCTTCAAGGCGGAGAGAGATTTGTTCGCCGACGCGATATAGCCGCCATGACGGAATGGATACTTGAACGGTGATCCATCATCATTCTGGGTGAAAACACCATCGGAAGATGTTCCTAAGCGATTGAATATAGGCCTTAAGACAAGCTCCTCAGTCTGCCTGCGAAGCAACAACAAGCTTTCAAAAGTTGTCTGTCAAGATCTTTTCCTCATCGCGGGCATGCTGCTTGCTTGTTCAATAATCAACTGCATACAGCTCGAGCCAGCTGCTTTCCGGCTGGTCGACCGGTGCAATGTCCTATACGTAAGGAAAAGATCATGGCTATTCAACGACGCCGCATGCTTACTGCCGCTCTGGGCGGTGCTTTCTCTGCTTCTGTGCTGACGGCTGGCCGTGTCGATGCGGCGCCGGCGCCGGTCTTTGAGAAGCCCACAGCAGACAATCCCATCATCGCCTGCTACAACGAAAATCCGCTGGGACTGTCCGCCGCGGCTCGCAAAGCCGTGGCAGATTCGGCTGCGGTCGCCAATCGATATCCCTTTGTGCGTTGCGAAGTGCTTCGCAAGGCCTGTGCACAGCTGATAGGCGGCAAGCCCGAAGAAATCGTGCTGTCGCAGGGGTCCGCTGAGGCCATCCGTGCTTCGGTTGAAGCTCATAATGGTCCGGGAGCCAGTCTTGTAACGGCAGAACTGACCTACAGCGATGGCCAAATGGCTGCTGTGCGCAACAATATTCCCGTCATCAAGGTCAAGATGGGACCGAATTGGTCGATGGATATTCCTGCGATGAAGGCCGCGGCCGCTGAAGCGGCAAAGAAGGGAACCGCTATTGTCTACTTCGTGAATCCGAACAATCCGACCTCCACGATTGCGGATACCAACGCACTCTTTGACTGGATTCGAGGCAAGCCCGCCAATACTGTTTTCATTCTTGACGAGGCCTATGCCGAATTTGTGGAGGATAAGTCTTACCGCTCAGCTGCCGAACTTGTTCGTGAAGGTCTCGACAACGTCATTGTGCTGAAAACGTTCTCTAAGATTTTTGCTATGGCGGGCCTTCGTCTCGGCTTTGCCTATGCAGCGCCCGAGCGTGTGAAGAAGGTGCATGACCACATTGCTTATGACTTCTTCCAGAATACGCCGGCCATTGAAGCGGCTTTGGCTGAAATGAACGATAAGGCGTTTCTCAAACAGTCGCTCGAAGAAACGCTTGAGAGCCGCCGCATCATGGAAGAGGTGCTCAAGGAACTTCAGCTCGAATACTTGCCGAGTCAGACCAACTTCGTTTTCTTCAATCTCAAAAAGCCTCTCAAAGTTTTTGCCGATGCAATGAAGGCCGAGAACATCATGGTCGGTCGTCCCTTCCCGCCGGCTACGACATGGTGCCGCGTTTCATACGTTCGCCCGGCAGAGATGAAGTACGTGGCTGATGTGATGCGTGCGCTTCGCACAAAAGGCGTCATTTGATCGGAAGTATATGAGCGGCAGACTTTCTGCCGCTTTAGAGACTCCTTAATATGGAGTACTGCTGAGGCCCGAAAGCACAAGGCTGCGTCTTTGCTTTCGGGTTTTTCATTGTGTTTTCTGGTTTTTATCCCGAGTGAATGCCATGCAGGCCATACCTTTTGATCCTCTTGATTATCCTCATCCATCCCGCCGCACGGTGGTCTATGCCCGAAACGGCATGACTTGTGCGGGGAATCCTACGGCTGCGTCGGTTGGTCTGCAGGTGCTTTTGAAGGGCGGGAACGCCGTCGACGCCGCGGTGGCGATGGCTGCGGTCATGCCGCTCGCGGAGCCTACCGGCAACGGTTTGGGGTCCGACGCCTTCGTGATGGTATGGAAGGACGGCAAGCTTTATGGTCTGAATGGTTCCGGTCCTTCACCTAAAGCAGCCTCGATCGAGGCTCTCCGAGCCAAAGGATGTGAAAAGATTCCGGCATACGGCGTTCTTGCGGCAGATGTCCCGGGAGCCGTTGGTGCTTGGGCTGCTGTGCATGAACGTTTCGGTCAGCTGAAGTTTGCTGATGTGCTCGCTCCTGCCATTGAATATGCAGAAAACGGGTTCCCCGTTTCGCCGACGGTAGCCGATCTTTGGGGGCGTGCTGTCAAACTCTACTCGGGAATGCGCAGCGATGCGCAGTTTGAGCCATGGTTTACGCACTTTGCGCCGCAAAACCGGGCACCAGAACCAGGTGAAATCTTCCGTTCTTCTGATATTGCAGCAACGCTGAAATGCATCGCAGAAACGAAGGGCGAGGCTTTTTACCGCGGTGAGATAGCCGAGAAGATTGCCGCATTTTTTGCGGCTCACGGCGGCTTGCTGACTCGAGACGACTTGGCAGCATGGCGGCCGGAGTGGGTGGAGCCTTTGAGCGTCAACTACCGGGGCTACGATGTTTGGGAGATGCCGCCCAATGGTCACGGCATTACTGTGCTGATGGCTTTAAAGACGCTCTCGGGCATGCAGCTCGGCGCGCCGCTTACAGCAGAGACGATGCACCAGCAGATTGAAGCGATGAAGCTCGCAATGAGCGATACGGCTGAGCATGTCACAGAACCTTCTGCCATGCGCGTGACGACCGACGAACTGCTTTCGGACGCGTATGCCGTAAAGCGCCGCGCTTTAATCGACGAAGAGGCTTTGCTGCCTAAAGCCGGCGACCCGCGCGGTAGTTCCACGGTTTATTTCTGTACGGCCGATCGCGACGGCATGATGGTTTCCTTCATTCAGAGCAACTATCGTGGTTTCGGCTCAGGCATTGTCATCCCGGGAACCGGCATTTCGATGAACGATCGCATGGAAAACTTCCGTTTTGATCCGGCCCACGCCAATTGTCTTGAGGGCGGCAAACGTCCGTATCACACGATCATTCCCGGCTTCCTCTCCAAAGAGGGCAAAGCCGTCGGACCATTTGGCATCATGGGCGGCTTCATGCAGCCTCAGGCTCATGTGCAGGTTGTGGAAAATCTGATTGATTGGCATCTTAATCCGCAGCAGGCACTGGATTCCCCGCGTTGGCAGTGGATTGGCGGCAAAAAGATCGATATTGAAGCCGATGTACCGCCCTCTGAAGTGCTTAAGCTCATTCGCCGCGGGCATGAAGTTACCGTAAAAGCAGATCTCACAGCGATGGGACGCGGGCAGATGATTCTTCGGGCGCCCGACGGCACGCTTTGCGGCGCGACGGAAAAACGATCTGACGGTCAAATCATGTCTTATTGATGTTCGTGACTGGTGCGAACCGCACCGCAGCAGTGCGGTTCGCACAGGCATGTATTCGCGGTTTTTGTTTTTTACTGTCCATTGACGATTAAGGAGCTGCTTTTTTCGGCACTGGTTTTGCTTGCCATCACTTTGGAAAAGAGGGTTTATTGGCTGACCGCCGACTTTAGTCAGCGAGGCGGCCGAGATGACGTCTGGAGGATGACATGATGTTTGTGAGTGAATTCATAACAGATGCTCCAAGCGCGATGCCGGCAGAAGCATCCGTGCTGCCGCTGGAACCAATCAAGGTAGACGAAGCGCTCCGCCGCATTGCGGTCGGCATTGTTTTCACAATCGGTGTCGGCGCATTGCTCACGATTGCCGCAGCTTTCGCAATGAGACTCTAAAGATGGAAGCCGCGGCCGCATCAGTTCGCTCTTTGGGTGCAATGCTCCTCACGCAAAGCGTCCAAACAGCATGAAGACGGGCCGCGCATTCCTCATAAAAGCTCACGCATCAAACGTTTCGTCCTCCAAGTCATGATCAACCATGGCGGCAACACAGCTGTCGGACCACACATTGAGAGCAGTTTCAATGGCGTCAACCACTGCATAGAAGGGCAGAATCACGCCCATGAGCAGAATCGGCACATTCATGCCCGCAAGGAGCGAGGCTGAGAGAAAAAAGCACCCCATGGGCACGCCGGCATTGCCGACGGCGGCCAGCGTGGAGATGAGAATCCAGACGATGAGTGTGCCAAGCGTGATGTCAGCGCCCGCATTCTGCATGAGATAAACGACCGTCAGCAAAATAAAGGCTGCGCAGCCATTCATATTGATTGTTGTACAGATCGGGAGCACAAATCGAGAGACGGGGCGGCGCACACCAAGGCGATTTTCTGCCGAGGCCATGGTGACGGGAAGCGTTCCGGCAGACGACTTTGAGAAGAAGGCAACGGTGAGGGCCGGCAGCATGGCTTTAGCGACTTTGAGCGGATTGAGACCGCGGGCCAGCAGCACGAGCGGGAGAATCACCAGCATCTGCACAAAATTTGCCGTAAGAACGGCCGCGAAGTAAACGCCAAGACCGCCGAGTTCTACGCCGGATGCAAGGTCAGCAGCCAGCACGGAGAAAAATCCGAAGATGCCGATCGGCAGCACCTTGATGATCCAGCTCACAATGCGAAAGAGGACTTCCTGCAGGCCGGCGAAAAGACTGACCAAGGTTTCCTGTGCCTTGGAGGGCTTCATTTGGGCAAGCGCAATGCCGACAGCAGCCGAAATGAGGAGCACCGAGAGGACATTCGCGGAGAGGAACGGTGCCAGGATGTTGTCCGGAATCACCGATTCGATGTACTTCAGATAACCCGCGCCGCCCGCATTAGCAACGCTTGAAAGCGGTGCCGCGGCAGCTCCGGAAATCGATGCGGAGACGTTTTCCGGTGAGAAGACTTCGTAGAGCAGAGCGGCAAGCGTTGCCGCCAAAATCGTCGTAAAGAGCGTGTAAAAGATCGTGTGCCGGAAGATGCGGCCTGAACTGCGTGATTTAGAGATTGACGACAGGGTTGAGATGATGGACACGGCAATGATCGGAATGGCGACGAACTTGAAAAGCCGGATGAACATCGTGGCGATGAAGTCTGCAAAGGACTGCGTCGCCGACGATCCCCAGATGCCGTTCACAATACCGAGAACGATGGCGATGAGGTAGAAAATGGCGAGCATTCGGCCGCTGATGCCGGATTGCTGCGACTTCGCCGCTAAGGCTTCAGAGGCGGGAGCGTCGTTATTGGGTGTGGTGGACATGAATGAATTCCTATGCGGCGGCGCTCGCAGCGGAGCGCCGGAATATGCTGCATGGATTATTTCATTGAGCCGTTCTGTTTGCAGTCAGGAGATGTTCGACGCCGCAAAATGGGAGCGCTCGGGCTGCATTACAGATCGTGCAGTTGGTTCACCCGCCGTTGGTTTCTGTTTCCGTATTGTTGGCGTCAAGCTGCGGATCGGCCGATGCCTGCTGATGGGACGTCTGGGCCGGTGTCTCGGCGCGTTGAACGGCCGGAGCAGTTTGGGATGGCGCAAGTGCCTCTGCCGCCGCATTTTTGCCGGCGAGACGGCCGAAAACGATGGCGCCGATGAGGCCAAAGTTGTCAAAGCGCACGCGGCCGTAAATACCGCCGACAGTGTCGCCCGCAGCGAAAATCTTTGGAATGACTCGCCCCTGGCGGTCAAGGATATGTGCATTTGCATCCACACGAATGCCGCCCAAAGACCCATGAATGGCCGGGCGGATGCGAATAGCAAAATAGGGCGGCGTAACGAATTTAGTGGCCGGAAGCGGGCGGGCAAACGGGCCGCTGGTAGCGCCGGTAATGCGGCAGTATTCCAGTGTTTCGCCCAAATCGGAGAGGTCAATATTTAAGGAATCGGCCAAACGGGCAATGGAGTATTCGCGGGTAATGCTGGCCGTTGCCGTGAGACGTTCAAAAAGAACGCTGTCAAAATGAGAAGAATCGCCAATCAGCCATGCCCAGCCGCCAGGCTGAGCTAAAACGGCGCGCGCGACATTTTCAGGAACGTCGAGTTCATTGGTAAAGCGCTTGCCCTTGCTGTTGACCAGAATTGCACCGGCCTTGCGCAGCGGTTTGGAAATAAGCGTGCCGGTAAGCGCATGCGTTGTGGGATGAAGCATGACGGCGTCACGGTCGACGATCGCTGCGCCGAGATTTTCAGCAAGCCAAATACCGTCGCCTGTAGCGCCGGCAACATTGGTGGTGAGCAGCTGCGGACAGTTCGGACAGTTGCGGCGGACAACGTCAAGACTGCCCGCATAACCGCCTGTCGCAAGGATGACCGTTTTAGCATGCACTTTGATGCGGCGGCCGGACATCGTCAGCGCTTCGAGATCAATGTGCATGCTCGGTTCTTGGGTGAGCTGCACCACTCGAGCGTTGGTGATGACGGGAACCCCCGCGACCTCTGCCCGAGCCAGCAGCTCTCCGATCACTTCGCTTCCGATGGAAAGCCCCTCTTTAGCACGGTATTCACGCACGTGGCGGGAGCCCGGACGTGTCTCTGATGTTTCAAGGTCACAGCCAATCGATTGAAGCCACTGCACGGCGGCGAGGGAATCGTCGATAAGTTCTTCGTCAAGCTCGGCATTGATGGTGCGGCCGCGGCGGCGCATCTCGGCAAGCAAGGCATGTTTTTCGGCCAGGATCTCGCGCTTGGCGTCATCAGACCATTGCTTGCCGCGCTGGTCGTCTACAGCGGTTAGGGCATCTTCGGCGAGAATGCTGTTGCCGCCCACCATGCGCATCTTCTCGAGCACCAGCACTCGAGCGCCTGTCTGAGCGGCGGTCACTGCAGCAGTCAAACCGGCTGCGCCAGCTCCCACTACGGCCACATCGCAGTAAAAAGGGCAAAAGCCCGTTGAATCTGCGTCGGCAGTGGCGTCGGCCCGCACTTCGCGCGGCAGCAAAACCGCAGCGGATGCGGTGCCTGCAGCCGTTGCCAACAGCATTGAGCGAATAAGCAATGAGCGACGAGTGGACATCAGGCAATGAAGCATAAGGTTTAGGCGTAGGGAAGCGGTCTTATTTATGCGTTATTCAGAAACGGTAGAGCCCATCTTTGTGAATAGACTACGCTCTTTCCTGAAGGGGAAAACCCTGATTTAATCAAAGAATAGCAAATTGCGGATTCGCCTTCCATTCAGGGAAAACAGGCTTGAGCTTGCTCCACCTTGAAGCGGCAAGGAAAACGGGCCGAAAGCGAAAATTCGAATCAGAGACTGTGTTTTCATCGCCACACACATTTATTGATTTGAATCAATTTAGGTAAAGCAGTTATGCGGGTGCGGCTTGGTCTCGCTATTCACATATGGAATAGCACCCGCCCATTCTGCCAGTGGGCAATGCACTGCCAAATTAATCCCATATGTACCCATATAGAGATATTGAGGAGTAGATAGAAAGGCCGCGGTATACATTAACCATTCGACCGAAATGCTTCTGCGAGAGGCTAATAGCTCTTGAGTGCGGGCTTGTGGAGAATCGCTTCAATGAGGTTTGGAACAGGCTGACCCCTGAGGGTGACCCACTCCAATCCTCATTCATAAAAGACCCTCCGGCCTGCTTTTTTTGAGGCAGCACCCGGCATACAACGAACTCCCCCCAGGAGAACTCAATGGAACTTTCTCGCAGAAGCTTCCTCAAGCGCGGCCTGATTCTCGGTACGACTCCGGTCGCTGCTGGTCTGGCCAGTACTGCAGCAATAGCTGCGTCAAGCACCAAAAAGCCCTATAAGCTCGCGAATGTGCAGGAATATTTCAATATTTGCTGCTACTGTGCCGGCGGCTGCGGCACGATCGTGTCAAACCGCAATGGCGAACTTATCAATATTGAGGGCGACCCGGATCATCCGGTCAATCTCGGCGGCCTGTGCCCGAAAGGCGCAACGCTGTGGGGGCTGCGTCAGGTGGTGACGCCGGACCGCAAGGTCAAGCCCAACCCCAACCGTTTCCTCTATCCGATGGTGCGCCGTCCTGGCTCCAAGGAGTGGGAGCGCATCAGCTGGGATGAAGCTTTTGACGGGATTGCTCGCCACGTCAAGAAGACCCGCGATGAAACCTTTGTACAGACCGAAGACGGCTACACCGTTAATCGCGCTGAAGGCTTCGCGTTTCTTGGCGGTTCTCAGATCAACAATGAAGAATGCTGGCTGCTGCAGAAGTTCTGCCGTACGCTCGGCTCTATCGCGATTGACAACCAGACGCGTGTTTGCCACTCGTCAACGGTTGCGGGTCTTGGGCCGTCGTTTGGACGCGGCTCAATGACGTCTCATTGGTGCGACTTTGCCAATGCAGATGTGATTCTCACGGCAGGTTCGAACAACGTTGAAAACCATCCGCTTTCCTCACGCTGGGTTCAGCGTGCTCAGGATAAGGGCGCCACTTGGATCGTGATCGATCCGCGCTTTACTCGTTCGGCCAAGAACGCTGATATCTACGGCCGCATCCGTCCGGGCACCGACATCGCCTTCTGGGGCGGGCTTATCAGCTACATCATCAACAATAAGCTCTATCAGGAAGAGTACGTTCTCAACTACACGAACGCGGCCTGCATTCTGACGAAGGACTATGACTTTGATCCGAAGACAGGACTCTTTACGGGTTTCGATGAAGCATCAAAGAGCTACTCGGCTGAGTCGTGGGGCTACGATGTTGAACGCTTCGAACAGTGGGATACGACGCCGACGGGCAAGTACGCCTGGGTGAAAAAGCCCGGCACGCCGAACTTTGTGCCGCCGGAATTGGAAATTCTCAAGCGCGATATGACGCTTGAAAATCCGCTCTGCGTGCTCAACGTCATGAAGCGCCACTATGACCGCTACACGCCCGAAATGGTCGCCAAGGTGACGGGCATGGATCCGGACGTGATGATGAAGATCTGGCAGGTGTACGCCGGTACGGGCAAGCCCGGCAAGGCCGGTGCGCTCCTCTATGCGCTTGGTCAGACGCAGCACACTTACGGCGGTCAGAACTGCCGTGCGATGTCGATCGTCCAGCTTCTGCTCGGCAACATCGGTGTTCCCGGCGGCGGCTTGAACGCCATGCGCGGCGAACCGAACGTGCAGGGTGCGACCGACGTTGCCTGCACGGTGCCCGATCTTCCGGGCTACCTCAAGTGGCCGACTGCCAAGAAGCATCGTCATCTTGCCGATTATCTCCACGCAGAAACCTATGCCGACGGCTACTACTCGAATAAGCCTAAGTTCATGGTTTCGTTCCTCAAGGAGTTCTTCGGCGAAAACGCGACAGTGGAAAACGACTACGGCTATGAAATGCTGCCGAAGATCGGTCCGCGTCTCCCGGCTTCCGCTTGGACGACGATGGGCACTTTCCATATGATGCGCGACGGCCGCATTAAGGGCTACTTTGCTTGGGGCATGAATCCTGCGCATTCAACGCCGAATGCCAAGTTTGCCCGCAATGCGATGGCCAATCTGGATTGGCTCGTCTGTGCTGACTGGTTCCCGACGGAAACCGCTACCTTCTGGAAGGCCCCGGACATGGATCCTGCCAAGATCCAGACGGAGGTGTACTTCCTCCCGGCTGCGCTGATTTACGAAAAGATCGGCTCGATCTCTAATTCCGGCCGTTGGGTGCAGTGGCGTCAGCAGGGCGTGCTGCCGCCGGGTGAAGCCAAGTCTGACTTTGAAATCATTGAGGTACTCTTTGACCGCATCCGTTCGCTCTACCAGAAGGAAGGCGGCGTCTATCCGGATCCGATCCTCAAAGCCAACATGGACTATAAGGTCGACGGCAAGTACGACCTGCGCGCTGTGTGCTGGGCGATCAACGGCTACACGGTCCAGGACGGCAAGCTCCTGCCGGGCTACGCTCAGCTTCAGGCTGACGGTTCGACTGCCTGCGGCATGTGGATCTACTCGGGCTACTACAACAACGAAGCCGACAAGCTCGATCCGATGAAGCAGCCGACGGCCCGCCGCTCTAAGGAAGATCCGTCCGGCATGGGGCTCTTCTCGGGCTGGTCCTTCGCGTGGCCTGCCAACCGCCGCGTGCTCTACAACCGCGCTTCCTGCGATATGAAGGGCCGTCCGTGGAATCCGGAAAAGGTTTTCGTCGAATGGAAGGGCGACAAGTGGCTTCAGTATGACGTGGGCGACTTTGTTACTGCCAATCCGCCCGACAACAAGGCCTTCTTCATGACGTGGGAGCAGAACGCTCGGCTCTTCTCCTATGCCATGGCCGACGGTCCGATGCCCGAACACTATGAGCCGTTTGAATCACCGACGAAGAATCTGCTCAACGACAGCGTTCAGGCCCCCTGTGCACTTTTCACGGAGGACAAGGACAACCGCCGCGGCACGACGCAGGACTACCCCTATGTCTGCACGACCTACTCGGTTACCGAGCAGTGGCAGACCGGTGCGCAGACCCGATCGATTCCCTGGCTCAATGAGCTCATCAGCTGCAACTTTATTGAACTTTCCGAAGAACTCGCTAAGGAAAAAGGCATCAAGAACGGCGATACGGTCCGTGTGTGGAACAACCGCGGTTCGGTCAAGGTTCGGGCAATGGTCACGATCCGCATGCAGCCCATGCAGATCAACGGCAAGCTCACGCACGTGGTCGGCATGCCGCACCACTTCTCGTGGGCGGGTTCCTTTGCCACCGGCGACAACGTCAACGATCTGACCCCGAATGTGGGCGATCCGGTGAGCTTCATTCCCGAATACAAGGCCTTCCTTGTCAACATTGAGAAGGCTGCCTGAAGCACCGGCGACCATAAATCCAGGAGACAAATAAATGGCTGATAACAAAGAAGTCGCTATGCTGTTCGACTCCTCGCACTGCACTGGCTGCCGCGGCTGCCAGGTGGCGTGCAAGCAGTGGAATGTGCTGCCGGCAAGTCTTGAACTCAACGCCAATGAGAAGAACTTCAACGGTACCTATCAGGGCCCGCTGGATCTCAACGGCGACACCCGTCTCATCATGACTTTTGATGAGAAGCCTTCGGGCGACAAGTTCCATCCGGTGAACTGGTCCATTGGTCGGCGTTCCTGCTACCACTGCACGGATGCGGGCTGCGTGAAAGCCTGCTCGTCCGGCGCGCTCAGCAAGGATGAGCGCGGTGTAGTGAAGCTCGACACCGATAAGTGCAACGGCTGCACGTTCTGTCAGGCGGCCTGCCCGTTCGACGTGCCGCGTTTCCGCCCGATGGACGGTCGTATCGACAAGTGCACGCTCTGCATTGATCGTCTCGACAACGGCGGCATTCCTGCCTGCGTCAAGACCTGCCAGCCTGAAGCGCTGCGCTTCGGGCCGCGTGAAGAGATGCTCAAGAAGGCCCACGAACGTGTGGAGTTCCTTAAGAAGAAGGGCTTCACGAAGGCGGAGGTCTATGGCGAAAATGAATGCGGCGGCCTGCACGTGATTCACGTCTGCGCTTACGGTCATGAAGCATATGGCCTGCCGACGGATCCGAAGCCCAAAGCAGTGCTCAACGGCATTGACATCATCAAGCCGGTTACCGCTGTGGGTACGGCCGCCGTCATCGGTGCCTTGGCCGTCTCGTTCCTCGCCAATCTCGGCTACCGCCGCAAGGAGGTCACCCTTGAGGAAGCGAAAGCACATTGGACGCCCGAACAGCGCGCCCTCGCGGAGCGGGAAGCCCGCGAAGCGCTCAAAAAGGTTCAATCCGGCAAAGACGCCCATTAAGGAGACATCATGACTCGCTACATTCAGCGCCATTCGCTCTTGACGCGCGTCACGCACGGCGTCGCGGCGATCACCTGCATCCTGCTTGCTGTTACGGGCCTCTTCGTGTTCTGGCCCGAGCTCGGCGGCTCGATTATGGGGGGAGAGTTCACCTATTGGATGCGCATGCTTCACCGCGTGTTCGCTATCCCGTTCATTCTTGTTCCGCTCTATGCGGTGTTTAAATCCCCGAAGGGAGCTGCACACCTCTTTAAGGAAGATATTTTCGGCAAGTGGGACAAGGACGACTACAAGTGGGCGATGCTCTTTCCGTTCTATCTCTTTGCACCGTCCAAAATCCATATGCCTCCGCAGCACCATGTCAAATCGGCGCAGCGTCTGGCTGACGGCGCATTGGTGTTCTTCTGCATCATCATGGCGCTTACCGGTTTGGTGCTGTGGCTCAATACGGGCCTGCTCCCTAACGGCGGCATGAAGGTTGCGTTCAGCGATGAGGTCCTCCTCTGGGCCCGTATGCTCCACGACATCTTCTTCTGCCTCACGGTGATCGTCGGCATTGCACACATCTATCTCGGTGCTGGTATTTTCCAGCCCTACCGCGGCACTGCCCGAATCATGTTCGGCGACGGCAAGGTGAGTGAATCGGACGCCCTCTACCACTGGGGTTACTGGGCCAACGAAGAGCTCACCACCGGCAAGAACGTGACGATTGAAAAGAGAGCGGAGTAAACGCGCTCTTGATGAGAACTCAAAAGCGCATTCCAGTTCCCCCTCGGCCCTGGTTCGAGGGGGAGAGAAGTGAAGAGTGCTTCGAGTTGTTTATAGACCACTGATTCCGAGCCGTCTTGAAAAGCTTTCCATAGTCTTCTCGAGACGGCTGCGGAGTCCGTAAAAGTCTGCGGCGGCAGCAAAGAACCTTCCTGCAAACAGGGTTGGATCAAATCCTGATCTGGAAATGCCTGCAAAAAGTTTCTATTCGGCATGAAGCCGCATACTCTTGCGCAATGACAAAAATTGTTCTGTAACGCGCAAAGACCCCCGAAGAAAAAAGAAGGAATTGAAATCCATGAACCCGAAGTCGATCGAACGCGCTCTTGACCGCTACCGCGCTTTTAAGGATGAAGACGTCCGACGCCGCCTCGCCATTTTCGGTCCGCTCATTCTGGAGGCGGCCGCGATCAGCAACGAGCTCGACGATGAGGATGTCGTGGTCGAGCGCGAACCCACGGCCGACGAAACGATCGCAGCGAGCAAGCCCAACGGCACGCCGCTTCTGCGTGCAGGTTTTGTGCGCATCAATGCAGATTCTTTCTGCCGCTGCGCCAAGCATCTCGGGTCGGTACTGCTCAAGAGCCTCGAATTAGACGAAAAACTCGGCAGCGCAGCACAGCATTTTGACTTCGCGCCTTACTGTACCGAAGCGCTTGTTCGCACAGCCAGTGAAAATCCGCACGGCTATCTCGAAGCGGTTGTTAAGCTTTGGGATTCTGGCGATGCCGATGAAGCACTCCTCGATATTTTCGTTTTGCCCGTCCTTGGCGAAACGCTTCGTGCCTATCTCACGCGCTTTGCAGAAAAGGCTTCCGGACTGCTTGAACGCTCGGAAGAACAAAAGCCCTCTTACAGCCGCACCAATACTTGCTTTTGCTGCGGGTCGGAGCCCGATATCGCGGCAGTCGTTGAAACGACGCTTTGCGGCAACGTCAAGAAACTCTTCTGCAGCACCTGCGGCGCCTCGTGGCTTTATGAACGCATTCGCTGTGTTCGCTGCGGCAACGACGTTGTTTCAGAACTGACCTATATCAGCGACGAAGCCGATGATATGCACCGTATGCATGTCTGCTCGAAGTGCGGCGGCGCCATGCCGACGCTTTTCGCGATGGGCGATGAACTGACCTTCAGCGCCGATATTGAGGCGATTGTGCTTACCGGGCTTGAAGAGGCCTATGATGCTGCTGTTCGGGAGGGCACCGTGCCTAAACCCATTCTGAAGCCTGTCGATTCGACCCAAGTGGGCCGCGCTCCAGGGCGGCAAAATTAACCC
>CDYG01008041.1_pt1 | contig 33152 bp, 28 predicted proteins | sample 554931 | NCBI WGS metagenome assembly CDYG01 (sample SAMEA3182055, study PRJEB8094) | gut metagenome | biome: human; feature: gut; material: Stool; isolation source: human stools | place: Canada | collected 2012-11-13
GCCATGAAAAGAGTCCGCAGCCAGCAACAATGGCGCCTGCCCGCATCCAGGGCTCTCCCCATGCCATGCGCTGAAGGATAAGTTCCCACGCTGAGCGCAGCCATTCAATGCCCCAGAGGACGAGAAGTGCGCTTTGCAGCCAGACCATCCAGCGTTTCGGAATGAAAAGTAGCGGCACGGCAAGGAGCGGCAGCACTGAAACAAAGAGACCTAAGCCATGAAAGAGCAGGTGCGCCGCAAGCAGAATGTGAGCAAGGATCGGCAGGATAAGAAGCAGGAAAGGCATGGCTATTTACTTTTATTGTTTTTGGAGGGCAGGGACGGTGACGGGGTTTGGTGCGCGGGTTTCACTGCCGGTTTAGCCCGGGCGGTATTGCGGGGCTTCTCTGGCGCTTTGTGCACAAGTTTGTCGACGACATGACTCACTGCCATCAGCGGGTGAGAAAAAATCAGACGGGGACCGGCCCAGCGCATGACTTGCCGTGCGGTTTCCCGTTCGGCGGGTTTGTAGCAGTGAATCTTGCAGCTGCCGCAGACGGGTTTGTCTTCGCCGTAAGGACAGCAGGCAAGACGTTTTAAGGCATAGTCGAGAAACGCCTGACATTTTGGGCAGAGCAAATGTCCGCTGGTGCCATGGTGATAACTGCAGAACTCCTCGACCATCACCCGTATTGTTTGGGCTTCACTTTTCAGACGCGGGAGATCCTGCAGTCTCGACATGCGGTCCGGACGCGGCGCAGTGCGTGCGTTTGATCCCGCCGGTTTAGATTTGGGGTCAGGCGATGGGGCGGAAGAAACAGAAGTTGGCGCAGGGGTTTCAGACATGGCAGAAAGAGCAGACGAGTGCCGATTTTTTGGCCGCCGGCCGAGGTCTTTGGCGGCGGAAAGGAAAACAAGTTTGCTCGAGCGTAACATTGACGGATCGAAGAATACCTTAATTATGCTTTTTTGATGCAACATTTTCGTCAAACAGCATTCCGGGCAGACATATCTACTTCAAAGGAAAAAACGATGACGATTTATGACCCGACCGCTCTGCGCCGCGAGCTCCATGAAATGCCGGAACTCGCGCTCCACGAGAAACGTACCAGCGCTTATGTTGCTGAAAAACTGAAGGCCCTCGGCATTGAGACGCATGAGAATGTGGGCGGATCAACGGGCGTCGTCGGCATCATCCGCGGCACGGAACCGGGACCGGTTTTCATGCTTCGCGCCGATATGGATGCGCTCCCCTTTGTCATTGACGGGAAGCCCTGCTGCATTCATGCCTGCGGCCACGACGGGCATACCGCTATGCTCCTCGCAGCGGCGAGCAGACTGAAGGACAAAATCAAACGCGGGACGCTCAAGCTCCTCTTTCAGCCGGCAGAAGAAACCCTTCAGGGGGCGCCCGTCATTATTAAGGCCGGCGTCATTGACGACGTGGATTACGCTCTGGGCGCCCATATTCGCCCGATTCAAGATGTCCCGGCCGGCATGCTCTGCGCAGCAGTTCGGCATACCGCCTCAACCACTCTCAACATTGTCATTAAAGGGCGCGGTGCTCACGCATCCCGTCCGCATCTCGGCATCAATGCCATTGATGCGGCGTGCGCCTTAATGAACGGCATTCAGGCGATCTGGCTTGATCCGAAGATGTCTTGGTCGGCGAAGGCGACGCAGATTCATGCTGACTCAGGAGCCACCAATACAGTGCCGGATCTTGCCCGCATTACTTATGACTGCAGGGCGCAGACCAATGAACTGATGGATGATCTGCTCGCGCAGATCCGCCGAGTGGCAGCCGGAACTGCGGCAGCCTACGGCGCCGAGGCGGAAGTGATTCTGCGTGATCAGAGCCCGGCCTGTTTGTATGACGACGATTTTGTGGCGGAAGTGGCAGAGGCCATCAAGGAAACTGCCGGCCCTGATAAGCTCGCGCCCGACTGCGGCGGCGGCGGGGAAGACTTCCATAACTATAAGCTTGCTCGTCCTGAAATCAAGGCCGCCTATTTTGGCGTGGGTGTCGGAGCAACGCCGGGACTTCATGCCTCCACGATGCATTTTGACGATACGCTGCTGCCGCTCGGCGTGGCAGTTTTTGAAAACGTTGTGCTTCGTCATCTCGGCTGAGCGGCGGTTCGGGCGATTGGATGGCCCGGTTCCGGCGCAGTTAAGCCGGAACCGGCATGAAAAAAGGCCGCAGTTCATGTTTTATTTGAACTGCGGCCTTTAAATTCGCCGGCAGAAGGATTAAAGACTCATACGCAGAATCTCAAGGACGCCGCTGCGGCTGATCGGACGCAGGGCGCCGTCAAAAGACCACCAGATCTTGGCAACATGATCGGCCATTTCTTCAAAATGCTTGTCGTCGATGCCGACTTCGGAGAGCTTAGAAGGCAGGCCGATGGATTTGAAGAATTCGGCCGTTTTTTCGATAGCCTTTTGAGCGTTTGTCATGACGTCGTCCTGGGGATTCAGATGCCAAACGCGAACGCCGTACTGCGCAAAGCGCGGAGCCGTTTCCGGCGTCAGACTCCAGCGCATCCAGTTGGGCGTGAGAATAGCGAGGCCGACGCCGTGGGTGATGTCGTAGAAGGCAGAAATCTCATGCTCCATGCCGTGGCAAGGCCAGGGACTCGGAGTTCGGCCGATCGAAAGTAGGCCGCAGCAGCCAAACGAACTCACCATCATGAGTTGGGCGCGGGCTTCATAGTCGTCGGGAGCCGCAATGGCCTTGGGCGCATACTCAAAAACAGTCCGCAGAACCCCTTCGCACATGGCATCCGTGAAGGGATTGCCTTCTTTAACGAGATACTGCTCGAATGTGTGAGAGATGATGTCCGCCGATCCGGCCGCTGTCTGATTGGCCGGCACCGTGAAGGTGTAGGTCGGATCCAGAATGGAGGCCTGCGGAAAGAGATTTGAGGCGGCGAGGAACATCTTTTCATTCGTCGCCGAATTGCTGATGACGCCGGAATTGTCGTAGTCGCTCCCCGTAGCCGACAAGGTCAGCACGGTGCAGAAAGGAATGGCGCGGCCAATGCGGCTGTGGTCGAGCACTAAATCCCAAGGGTCGCCGTCATAGTAGGCGCCGGCAGCAATACACTTCACAGCGTCAATCACGCTGCCTCCGCCAGCAGCAACGATGAAGTCGATTTTTTGCGCTTTGCAGAGTTCAACAGCACGCCGAATCGTAGAAATTTTCGGATTGGGTTCGATGCCGGAAAAGTCGAAGACTTCGTAATCAGAGAGCAGTTCACGCAGTTTGTCGTAGAGACCGATGCGGCGAATACTGCCGCCGCCCATCGCAAGCAGGATGCGGCTGCCTTTGGCGGGCAAAAGAGAAGGGAGCTCATCAATGCGTCCGCGGCCGAAGATGAGATGAGTGGGCAGATAAAGATCGTAGTTTTCCATGGGGATCTGAATTTTTTTAAAAGAGGAAATAAACCATCAAACCCCTTCACTTGGAATGGCGTTTGAGGATTGAACTGTTGAGCATTATTCTGCTGCAGGGCGGGGACGGCGAAAGTGCGGTTGTAGTCAAAGAACTGCCTGAATTGCTCACCAGTCAACTGCAGCCTTTTTTTCGCTTGCGGCATGCTCGGGCATGCAGTTAAAGACCATGGGTTCCGGGCGAAGGGTTGTTTCATGGCCCAAAGCCAAAAATTCAGCCCTCATATTGGTCAGGGAGGCAAAGCAGCCAGTGCTGTGCTGGTTATCGGCCGTCCCATGGACGGCCGGATATTCGAGATTAAAAAAGATCAAGGGCGGCTAGGCTCTTGAATGGATAGGAGCTAGGCAAGTTGAGCGCTTTGCTGAAAGCCTCGCGAGGAAGTCACAGCTGAGTCACCTTGATGCCGGCACGCTCGAGAAAGTCCAGTCCCTCGCGGCTTCTGTAAAGTTCGTGATAGAAAACCTGTGAAATGCCGCATTTTTGAATCAAGAGCGCGCAGTGGATGCAGGGGCTGTGCGTAATAAAAATCGCAGCATCTTTGGAGGAATAGCCGTTTTCGGCGAGCTTTGCGATGGCATTGAGCTCCGCGTGCTGGACCTCCGGACGGGTGACGAGTTTGCCGTCAACTTCCATTTCACAGCAGTTGTCGTAGCCCGTCGGCATACCGTTCCATCCAAAAGAAATAATGGAGTGGTTTTTCACGATGACGCAGCCAACCTTGAGTCGCTTAGCGTAGCTGCGCTCCGCGGCAATCTGTGCGATACGCATATACATCTGGTTGTCTTTGACGATATCCATTCCATTGCTCCAATGACAGCTGTTGCGGTGAGCCGAAGCGAAGAATGAATTCTAGCGAGTCAAAGCGCGGGATTCAGAGGTGAGTTCAATAAGCTTTTTGGATGTCTTGCAAAAACGAATGCCTTCCAGACCGCAGTCGGGAAGGCGTCGAGCAGCTCAATATCTGCGCTTAGTTCAGAGTGAAGGCTTTTTCAAGATTAATCGGGAAAGCCTGATAACCGAACGTATCCCAAAGGACAATATCGACGACAGGTGTCGTTTCTCCCCACTTGTATTCACAGATATGAGGATTAAGGCGGCCGAGCTTATTGCCTTTCTTTTCCGGAGAAGCGCCGAGACCGGCTGTCGACCAATACACCATCATCGTATCGGTATCTTCCATGTACTTTGTGAGACCCGTCACAGGACTGAAGTACGGATGGCCGAGTTCCTTGCCGACCTCCCAGATCTGTTCTACTGTCATCTTCTTTTGATCGATCTTATAGATCACCGCGCGCGAGTACTTCATGTCGGGCAGCGGGGGCTGCTCCATGCCGCGGGCATCACCGTTATCAAAAACCGAGAGGTACAGCACGTCTTTATTGGACTTGGAATCAATTCGCCAGGCGGTGTGTTGAGTCCAGGACCAATCAAAGCTGCCTTCGCATTTAGAGTTTTCGCACTTGATGGGTTTGCCGTTGTGGTCGACCGGAGTCAGAACTTTTTCTGCCCAGCCTTTCTTCCAGCCTTCGGGAGATGCCAGAATCCATTTGACCTTCTTATCACGGCCGATTTTCACGATGCCTTGGTGACGGGAGGAAATAATGATTGCATCGTCGGTCGGATCATAGTCAACGGAGTTCACATGCGCCCAATTGCGTCCAGGGCCCGTACCGGCGATATCGCCGAATTGTCCGTTGGCATCCATCTTGGCGAGGTCTTCAGCCGATAGCGTCTGCCCCGACTTTGATTCGTCAATATTGAGGCATACGGCTCCCTGATCCATTGCTTGAACCACATTGGAACGGTACGGGTCAAGAATATCAAACAGTCTGAAGTCGTCGACTACACCGCCGTTCTGATCAATTTCAACGATAACATCACGAACGGTATGAACGCGTTTGCCGTCAGGACGGCGGTAGTCAGAAGAGGCTACACGCAGGAAGCTGTGTCCATTCTGGGCATTGTCGAAGGCGTGTGAATAATCCGAATAACTTTCCGGCAGGCGGCGATTGAAGATCTCTCGTCCCATCAGATCGTATTTGACATAACGCTGACCGAAGCCCCAGGTAAGTGCGCCGTCATTGGTTTGTTGGAAGCCCATCATGAAGCCGGAGGTCCAGGGATCCGCCGGGTCATTGATGATGCCGTTGAGAAGATACCAGCGCAGATCACCGGAAGTATCAATAATGCCGACCTGAGAGTTGAAAGCCCACTCCAGAGCACCGCCGGAAGGATTATTCCAAGTGAATCGAGCACCGTGCGGCGAAATCGGCGAAAGCTGATTGTCGACGAGATAGAGGCGATTCTTGAACTGAGGATCTACCTTGATAACTTCAGTTTGAAACATGGTGCCTTTTTGTGCAGGCATGCCATTGGACAGTGTGAAAACGGGCGGTGCATAGAACTGATAGCTTTCAGAGAATTTTTCAGCTTTCCCATTGAATAGGCGTGTGTATTTCACCTCAACCGTATTGAGATAGTCTGGATAAAGGCCAAAAATGGGAATGCCGGCATTATTTTTCAGCTGTCGTTTGGAAACTTTATATTTGATTTCCTGTCCGTTTTGCTTGGGCACAATCCGAACTTCAACATCCTGCAGTTCATAGCCGCCGTTGCGAATGATGGCCGTGAGCGGGGCAAGTTTGTATGGGTTGACAATGACTTCACCAATGTTGCCTTGAACCGCAAAAGTGACCGCGGGACCTGAAGGGCCGCCGCTTGCGGCAACAAGACCGGGCAGTGATAGGAGACCTGCAGCGCAGAGCGCAAGCGCCGTCTTTTGAAATTGCATAAATGTGACTCCCTGAGGTGGTTTGATATCGTCGAAGTTGATCTTTATTCGACATAAAAAGTCTATTAATTCAGGGCGTTATGTTGCATACTCTTTTATCCGATATAAAAATGAAAGACTGCAATCCTTTTTTGCGAAAAATAAAATGATGAGTGACCACCAAGATACAGATCTGCCTTTGAGTATTCGGGATGAAGCGTTTTGTCAAATTCTGAGACTCATGTGCGGACTTCTAAGGGAGCCCGTTTTGACGCGCGCTGCGGAGAGCGTAGGTATCACAACACCAACGGCATCACGGCGACTTGCCCGCGCGCGCGAGTGGTTCGGAGATGAACTCTTCATTTATTCAGCGGGCCGGATGGTCCCGACGCGCCGAATGATTGAACTTGAACCCGTGTGCCGGCGCATGATTGAAAATTTGGACGAACTCTTTACTTCGCCGCAGCCGTTTGATCCTCGCAAGGCCGAAGGCGTCATCCGTATCGTGGCTGTCGATAATGCGTTTCTTACGCTGCTTTCGCCATTGATTGTTGAATTAGAAGCGACAGTTCCCGGCGTGAAGTTTGAGATTTATGATCGTTATTCGAACATGCTTGAATCCATGCGCGATGCCAAGATCGACCTTGCCATCTATTCAACCGAAGGGAAGACTGTGCCGGCAGGATTCATTGAAATGCCGCTTTTCACATCTGACCATGTCTTGCTTGTACGCCGCAATCATCCTCTGAAGGCCATTGCTGCGCACAACGACGGGCTGACTTTCGAAGACACAGCTCGATTCAAACATATCGGCATTGCACTGGCGATGGGGTCCACTGAGAATCGGTTCATTATTGGTCAGCAATGCAATCTGGCTGACAAAATTTCGTGTGAGATGCCTTATTTCGTGGCCGGAGCCTGCCTTTGCTCTGAATCTGATCTTTTAATGCGTATGCCAAGAGAAACCGCATTGAAGCTGGCGCGTTATTTCCCTGTTGAAATCCTTCGGCAGGAGCGAGGTCTCAAATTACCTTGGCGTCCGGGGCTTTTTTGGTATCGCAGCTCAGATACACCGTTGCTCACTTGGGTAAGGTCAAAAATAACCATTGGCGCGAAGCGGATTTTTGAAGAAGCCGAGGAACTGCTGCCTTTTGATCGTTGATGTATTTGCAGATTCAGATGAGAAACCCGTGCAAAGCAGGACTGGCAAAAATATAAAAGCCCGATCCATAACAGATCGGGCTTTCACGAACGGAATCGCTCTTTGCTAATCAAGCAGAATTACTTGACGCGGTTGCGGTATTCGCTCGTGCGGGTGTCGATTTCGATCTTGTCGCCGGTGTTGACGAAGGCCGGAACGGCGAGTTCGAAGCCGGTAGCCAGCTTGGCGGGCTTCATGACCTTGCCGGAGGTGTCGCCCTTGACGGCGGGTTCCGTGTAGGTGACTTCGCGAACGAGGATCGTCGGGAGTTCGATCGAGATCGGACGGCCTTCGTAGAACACGCATTCGGCGGGCATGCCGTCTTCGAGGTACTTGAGGGCTTCAGCCATCACATCGGCGTCGACTTCGTACTGGTTGTACTCTTCGTCCATCCAGACATAGTGCGGATCAGCGAAGTAGGAGTACGTGACTTCCTTGCGTTCGAGCACGAGATCTTCGAACTTGTCGTCGGCGCGGAAGACGGTTTCGGACGTGGCGTTCGTCAGAAGATTCTTCATCTTCATCTTGACGGTGGAGGCACCGCGGCCGCCCTTGGAGTATTCAGCCTTAACGACGACCATCGGATCCTTGCCGACCATGAAGACGTTGCCGACGCGCAGTTCCTGTGCGGTTTTCATTTGAATAAATTCCCTGTAGCAGAGTTTGCGAGCCCCGGCGCTGTGAAATGTGCGCAAGGACGAAAAATCTTTAAGCGGCTGATTATAGCCGACTCAGCGCTGCTTAGAAATCTCCGGAGAGCGGCTTTCGCTGTATATCGCCGTTTCACATGCCCAGTTCTGCACGTTCGAGCATATGCCGTGCCAGATCACCTCGCTCGAGGAGCTCTCTGCGCCAGACGTCAAATCCGGGGGCATAACGACGGGCTTCAAGCAGAAAGCGGCAGATGTCCTCGCTCGCTGCCGAACCTTCGAGCCAGTCTTGGGCGAGCTTTGTGTACGAGGTGCTTAATCCCCAAGGCGCGAGTTTGGGCGCAAAACGGGTGAGCCAAGCGTCGAGTTTCACGCGATGCGCATGATCTTCCGTCGGATAAGTAGACCAAAGCATGGGCAGTCCTGCGAGCTGCGCGCGTATGAAGCTGTCCTCACCGCGAATAATGGCCGCATCCGAAGCCCACAGGAGCTTATCGAAATCCTTTTGCGCAATGAAGGGCGTGCGCACTGTACGGAGTTCACTGCCCGCGCCGGAGAGGAGTTTCTCAAGAATGTCGCCGGCTTCACCGGGTGCGAGCAATGCATTCATCGGCCGATTGGCGGCCGCCTGCCGAAGGGCTGCGGCAGCGGTTTGCAGGTCATTCACCGGATAGGTGAATATAAAGACGGTGGTGCGTCGAGGATCAGCACCGAGCTCAAGAAGAAAATCCTTCTTTTGCAGTGCAAATGCCTGCTGACGCTTTTCATAGTCGTCTTCAATCAGTACGCCGCCGGTACGGTCGGTGACGCCGGGGAAGAACCAAAGTTTCGGCAGGTCCAGACGCGGGTGAAGACCGACCATATTGTGGCTTCCTTCCACCCAGTCTTCTGCGGAAAGATAGTCGAGATTAAAGTAAAAGGGCGGTGTTTGGCGCGCAGCAAGACGCTGAGCCCGCAGCTTGGCCGCCGCTTCGTCATAAGCTTCGGGGAGCCGGCATCCGAAGGTTTCAATGATGAGTTCTGACGGCTGAAAGTCGGGCTGAGCGGCTGCTTTTGCAAAATCATCCCAGACAGCAATTTGGGCTTCATCTGCGGCATGAGGGGCGATGAGCTGCAGCACGTCCGGACGATCTGTGATGAAGCGCACGGCGATGCCGAGGGACTTCAGTCGGCAAGCCAGACGCCAGCAGACGCCGGCATCGCCGAAATTGTCAATTACGCGGCAAAAGATGTCGGCGCAGGGAAATCGAAAGCTCATGGCAGGAGTTAAAAAGGTTTTTGGGTTCTCAGCAGCCTTTGGCGGAAGATGCCTGAGCCCCGAGGAGCGTCAATTTAAGAATGGCCGGACAACTTATTCCGCGCGGCGGGCAATGGGTTCCCCGTTGGCGTTAAGCAGCCCGGCAAGAATACAGTTGCGGCCAAGACAGCGGAAATCCGCTGCCGCCGCGGGTTCATAGCGATGCGCTTCGCCGGACGGAAAGAACCATCGGCGCGGGACTTTGGGTTCGCCCGCCAGTGCAGCGAGCTCCCACTGTGTTCCCTTGGGACAGGCCGAAACAGTGCCGTCGCGGCGAAGTTTGGCGCCGACAATGATCCATTGATCCAGTTTGTCGGCTGTTTCCGCCTGATTCAGCGCAGAAGCATCGTTCGGCGGGTTTTGAGTGTTCCGCATGCTGAGGCAGAAGCCTTCGACGTGTACTGCCGCCTCGGCTGACTGTCGCACCTGCAGGGCCTCATCATCAAATGCGTAGCGCAATGCCATGAAATCCCCGAGGAGCATGTCTCTCGGGTCGGCTGGTACCAAACGCACAATACGGGACTGGCCATGTTCGAGCAGGTCAATGCGGTTCAAGGCGGTGAAGGCGACTGCGGCTGCGGTGATCATCAGTGCGGCCAAGGCAAAGCCCTGCTGCAGGCCAAAACCAAACATTTTGACGCTTGAGCCGGAGAATCGGCGCAGGCAGAGCGCCAGGCTGCTCAAAGCAAATGCCAGCCCCATGACGCCGTAGATTTTTGCCGTTTCCAAGAGCGGATTGACGCCGGGGGCTGCGGCTGTCCAGAAAAGGTCTGCTGCGCAGAATAAGAGGCCGCCGGTGGCAATGAGCGCTGCCGCAGCGAGTCGTTTTCCGCCTAGTGACAGAGCGGCCAAAATGGCAGCAGAAAGAAGGAGTAGATCGGATGCTGCCGGCAGCATCCATACAGCAGCGACGGCAGCTGCAGCGGCGGCTATAAAAGCGGCGCCTCGATGAAGCGAAACGCTGCGATGCCGGTCTGCCGCTAAGCCGCGGAGGCAGACAATAAGAAGAAGTGCGGCGGCGGCCATAAACCCAATGGAGGGCATTTGAGCAAAGTGCCCTGTCGGTACGGGCTGATGCACAAGACTCTCGGGCTGCAGCAGCCCGCTCGTCCAGGCCGCGGCAAGGAGTGCCGGAAGCAGGGATTCAGCGCGCTGCGCGGCAGACTTTCCGAAAAGCACGCTTAATCCCGTGAGCAACGTGAGTATGAAGAGCACATCGCTCCAGGCAGCGTTGCCGGGGAGCGGCATATTGACGTAAAGCGGAGAGAGGAGCGCAGCAAAAAGCACCGCTCGCCAGGGGAAAAGCCAGGCGCATAGGAGTGCTGCCGCCGGCATGATCATGGTCCATGGACTTTGGCCGCTCAAATCAGAAGCAAGCATCAGCCAGCCGACAGCGGCAAAGAGCAGTCCCGCAGTCTGCAGTGTGATGCCCGAGGCCGACAATACCTTGACGGCATTGGTTTTCTGCGCGCGCCGAGCCTGTACTGCCGCCCAGCCTCCCAGCGTCAGACCGATGACCAGAAAGAGAACCTCAACGAAAAAGGTGCTGACATCGAACATGAGGAGCGTCGATATCGCCAACGTAATCGCGAGCGCGCCGAGAATGCCTGCCGCAACCGATGGGGCTGACGCCGCGGCTTTTTCCAGAGAGGCTCGGAGTGAATGAGAAGCTGCGCAGGTTTTTTCAGGACCCGTGTCGGGCCGTGATGATGCGTCTTGAGCCTTCGCATGCATTGTCCGCCGGCGGGAAAAACGAGCTGCGCTCAAGGTCCCAGCGAGACAGACTAAGCCGTTGAGCAGCGTGAGGGCATATCCGAGACTGGCGCTGGAAAGATGGCCCAGATACGGGTGCATGAATAGGATGAGGAGTGCGTTGCCCCACCCGACTAATGTCAGCATCGCCAACGCCCGAAGTTCCGGCAGCCGTGAGCTCCAGAGTGCTGCGGAGCCGATCAGTGCACCGGCAAGAAAAAGCAGTGCCAGACCGGCAAGCGATTCAAGCCCGGAATTATCCAGGGCGAAGGCGACTGGCGGCAGCAGGCCGAGGAGCACTGAGAAATTAAGTGCTGGGAGGAGCGCTGAGGCACGAAGTCCCGGACTTGGCCGCAGCCGCAGACTCAGACCAAGCGCCACGGCAGCCGCCGAGGCAAAAACCGCGGCAAGCAGCATCGGCGTGAAGATATCAGGGGCTTCGCCAAAGCGCTCAAAGCCCTTGAGCCCCAAACCAATCGCCAAGGCGGCGTACCAGAGCGTAAAAATGAGCGGTCGCCGGATAACCAGCAGCCAGGGCGTCAGAATGGCTGAGAGACCAAGGAGCAGGCTCGCGGCATCGTCTCCGGTCTGCCAGGTTTGCCCGATAACAACGAGGAGCAGTGCCGTGAGCAGACCGCCCAATGCTGCAGAGCAGTCCTGCAGCGTGCGATGGATGTATTTGCAGCAAACGGTCGGCAGGAAACTCAGCAGTGCGGCGCCGCCAAAGATCGTGAGCCGCAGCGTATCGGACCAGGCGGTCCAATTTGCAGCTGCAAATGCAAGCAGTGCGCCCGAGAGCAGAAGGATTGCCCAGCTCCCGATGATCATCCCGAAGGGGCGAAGTGATCGAGCATGGTCTAAGTCCGCAGCAGACGGAGCGCCCTCTTCGTCAGCAGTGTCTTTTTCTGCGTTCGTTGCAGTTGGCAGAGCTGTTTCCGCGGAAACGGTCGGTGTTTCTGCAGGTGCGGGAGCATTTGGGTTGGTGTCGGCCGTTCTCGTTTTGCGTTCGACAGCCGTTTCCGGCGGCGGCGTTGCCGCCCCTAGGACGAAGTTCGGCGCCGCTGAGGGCGCAATGCTCGGGGCGGCGCCAGAGACAGCGTCTACGCCCTCGGTCAGATCCGTCTCTGGAGAAGAGACGATTGCAGAGCGCCGATCCGCTTTTTTTTCTTCAGAGGGCTCCACAGCAGCCGTTTCCGCAGGCCGTTCCGCAGCGGCGGGCAATGCCGCCGGTTTTGCATCCGTTTCCGCTGATGCGTCGGATATCAAGCATTCCTTTGGCGCCGATGCTTCCGGCTGCTCCGAAGCGCCGTTGTCAATCGGCGCGGCAGCTTCTGCTGTCAGAGCTTCGGCAACCGCAGAAGATAAAGGCGCTTCTTTAAGGAAAGGCGCTCCCGAGCGCGGATGGCCGTCCTGATTTTGTCGGCGGGTGTTTTTGCGCTTGGACTTCTTTTTCTGGACGTTTCGCTGAGCGGCCATAGGATCGGTCTCCGCAGACAAGAATGGAAGGAATCTTAGAAAAAGAAAAAGGTGCGCTCGGCGAATCGCGTCAGGCGCACCTTCAATATATGTGTTCTGATTCTTGCTTGTCGGCGTTCAAACGGTTTATTGATGTTTCAATTCTGCGCTTGCCTTAAGGACGGCAGCCTGACGTTCTGCAGCTCGGCGGGCACGTTCTTCATCAAAGAAAGGGACTGCGGCTGAAAGATAGACATACATCGAATAAATCGTCAGCACCGCAGCCAGCCAGATGAGTCCCGTCCCGATCAAGGCAATGTCGATGCCGAAGATCGGGTCGTTCCAAAGAAGACAAGGGATAGCCGTCATCTGTGCAATCGTCTTTGTTTTGCCGTACCAATTGACTTTGACGCGGCCGGATTCACCGATCTTGGCCATCCATTCGCGAATGCCGGTCACCGTGATTTCGCGTCCGATAATGATCATCGCAACGGCCATGTCGAGACGATCGAGCCCGACCAGAGCCACTAGGGCAGCTGACACAACAAGCTTGTCGGCAATCGGGTCAAGGAATGCGCCCATGCGGGTAGCCCAGCCTTCGTAGCGTCTGGCCAGGAATCCGTCGAGCGCATCTGTCACGGCGGCGACAACAAATGTGACGCAGGCGATGACGTTGACCCAATGCGGCGCAAGCCATGTTTCAGGGATATAGAAAACGCCGAGAACCACGGGGATCAGCGCAATGCGCAGCCACGTGAGGACCATAGGGACGTTGATTTTGAAAGGCGGCTTGAGCTTCATTATTTTGCCGTTGGGCCTGGAAGGGGTTGAAATAATTAAGAATTCTTAATCAGGGCTGCTCGCCTGATTCGGTTGACAGAGCGGCGCCCGTGTTCGCCGGGACTGCCGTATGCAGCTGACTATAGATTTGTTCGGCAAGTTTGCGAGAAATGCCGGGCACTTGAGCAATATCTTCAGCTGAAGCATTTTTGAGCTGCTTCATGCCGCCGAAGTGCCCGAGTAGTTTAGCGCGGCGTTTGGGTCCGACGCCGGACAAATCCTCTAATTTAGATGTATTTCGAGTCTTAGCGCGCTTAGCCCGCATGCCTGTAATCGCAAATCGGTGGGCTTCGTCGCGAATTTCGGCGATGAGCATCAGTGCTCGAGACATTTCGCCCAGAATGAGCGGTTCGCGTCGATGACCGTCGATGACCGGGAAGACGAGTGTTTCAAGACCGGTTTTGCGCCCTTCGCCCTTGGCTACCCCAACGATTGCTCCGACATCGAGTCCGAGATCTTCGAAAACTTCTCGGGCCATCTCCACCTGGCCGCGGCCGCCGTCAATTAATACAACCGTCGGCAGTTCTGCTTCTCCGCGTGCTGCAGGCGCATATCTGCGAGCGAGCACTTGCTTCATTGCAGCATAGTCGTCGCCGGGTTCAATGCCCGCAATATTGAAGCGCCGGTAGAGCGACGACTGCATGCGGCCCTCTCGGAAAACTACGCAGGATGCTTGTGTAGCTTCGCCCTGCGTATGAGAGATGTCAAAGCATTCGACGGAGAATTCCATGGGATCGTCATTCTTCGGTGCAAATGCAGGACCGAGCACTGCCATCAAATCATTGAGGCGCGCGGTTTGAGTGCCGGATTCGGCGAGCCTTCGGGCAAGCGCTATCTGCGCCCCCTGTATGCACATCTCAAGCCAGCGCCGGCGGGTTTCCTGCGGCTCGCTGACAACGGGCACGCGGCGGCCGGCAAGCTCCGTGAGCAGTGATGAGAGGCGGGCCGGCAGTTCCGGATCGGCGGGATCGGGTTCAACGATCAACAGGGCCGGAATGGGAAGTTCGGCGTAGTGCTGACTGACAAAGGCTTCAATGACTTCACCCTTTGAGGGCATCAGATCCTGGGCGGTCGGTGCTCGGTCGCCGGCTTTGGGAAATATGGCGCGGTCGCCTAAATGGCGGCCGCCGCGCACCATGGCAAGATTCACACAGACAATGCCCTGACCGATCGATGCCGCCACGATGTCGGCGTCAACATCTCCGCCTGTTGTCTCAATGGCCTGCTGATGCCGCATTTGAGTGAGCGCGGCGATGCGGTCGCGCAGATGGGCGGCCTCTTCAAACTGCCACGCATCCGAAGCAGCCCACATGCGTTTTTCCAGATCGTTGAGTACGTCAATAGAGCGGCCTTCAAGAAACTGTTCAGCACGACGACAATCGGCCGCATAAGCCTCTTTGGTGATAAGTCCGCAGCAGGGAGCCGTGCAGCGCCCGATCTGTCCCAAAAGACAGGGGCGTGATCGGTTTTTAAAAACGGATTCTTCGCAGGTGCGCAGCTGAAATGCTTTTTGCAGCATTTCAATGGCGGTTCGCGCCGCGCTTGAACTGGGGTACGGACCGAAAAATTTCGACCGTTTATCGACGCCGCCCCGGTAATAGGAAAGGCGGGGGAAGTCGCCCGCGCCAATGCGAATGTAAGGGTAGCTCGCGTCGTCGCGCAGACGGATGTTGTAGTGCGGCTTAAGCGTCTTGATGAGATTGTTCTCAAGCAGGAGCGCTTCGGCTTCGGAACGCGTAACGGTGGTTTCAATCCGCGCAATGCGGCTCACCATCAGCGCTATGCGCGGGGAGAGTCCGGTTTTGCGAAAGTATGAGGAAACACGGTTTTTCAGGTCTCGGGCCTTGCCGACGTATAGGCAGGTGCCGTCGGCGCCAAAGTAGCGATAGCAGCCCGGCAGATGCGGGAGCGTACGAACTTCTTCGCTGGGATTGAAGGGTCGCACATCGGGGACCGCACTGCGGGAAGTCGCTTCAGCATCGGCTGAGGCGTTGTCCCAAGGCGCAGGCGCAGACTGTTCATCAGCAGCGGGAACAGTCTGCTTTCGCTGATTAATCGCTTTCGTGCTCATCAAAGCAAAAGTTGAGCGGCGAATTAATTTTTCTTCTTTTTCCCGTCGTCGCCGAGCAGTTCATCAAAATGCAGTGTAATGCCCTTATATTCCCGCTCGACCTTTTCGGGGCTGGCGCAGCGGAACTCGAGCCAAGCCTTGGCAGGCTGACCGTCGGCTGAGGCTGCCGATGAGGAACCCGTGAGCGGCATCATGCCCATGCCCTTGTCGGTGCAGAAGGCCTTGGCGCGCTCGTAAACAAAGTCAGCGATGCGGGCGGAAGATTCAACCTTCGGGCGTTCCGCCGAAATGCGCCAGATAGACCCGACGACCGGTTCAATATTGGCGCGGCTGTCGAAGGCCTTTTCAAGCTCTTGAGTCGCAGAGGAACAGCCCGTAAGCAAGAGGGCAGCACCGGCAGAGGCGCAAAGAAAAAGGGCAACAGAAGACTGGCGGGGCATGAGGAGCATGAATAAGTTCACCGTGAAGACGGCGGAAAAAGAAAACCTTCACATTATATGAATGGGCATGAATGAGCGACGGATAGGTTAAGACTCGGAGTGCTTTTCTCAGCCTCGGCACTGCTCCTTTAGGATCGGGCTCCCAAACCATGCGAATGAATACAAATCAATGTGTTGGCTGAAGATAAAAATAATCAAATCAATCAATAGATTGCATACAGTCACAGGCTGTAATTTCTGTAAGGCGGCCTTAATTTGCGGTTCCTAAACTGCCCCGCAAAATAGAACTCAAGCGTCCTTAGGCCCTGGACGCAAAGAACGCCACTCATGACAACCCCAAGCTCGATTACCCAGCCTCTTATTGAAGTTCGCGGACTGACCTGCGAGCGCGGCGAACGTACGCTCTTTACGGGCATGTCGTTCACTGTGGCTCCGGGTTCGCTGGTCCGCATTGCGGGATCAAACGGGGCGGGCAAAACCACGCTTTTGCGTCTCTTGACGGGACTGATGCGGCCGGCCGAAGGTGAGATCTTCTGGCGCGGCGAACCGATTCTCAAGGCGGCTCAGGATTTCTGGCGCGAGCTCTGCTATATCGGCCACCGCAACGGCGTGAAGGATGATCTTTCCGTGATGGAGAACGTCCTCATCAATGCGCGCATTGCTTCGCTGAGCTGCACGCCCGAAGCTGCTCGCGCAGCATTGGCAGCCGTGGGCCTCTCAGACTACGAAGACGTTCCTGCCGGCCAGCTCTCGCAGGGACAGCGCAGACGCGTTGCGCTGGCGCGTCTTTGGCTTTCAGAATCTGTGCCGCTATGGATTCTGGATGAGCCCTTTACTGCGCTCGACGTCAAGGGTGTCGCCCGACTGGCGGACTTGGTTTCCAAGCATGTTGCCGAGGGCGGCGTGGTCATGCTGGTGACGCATCAGGAAGTGCCGGTGGATCCGAAGCACCTCTTTGTCATTGAACCGGAGCGTTGGGCTCCCAAGCGCCGATCGGCGGTTGAGCGGGCGATGGCGGATGCGGCAGCTGCCGAAGCCGAAAGCGCTGCCCGGGACTGAAGAGAGGAGACGCCAAGATGTTTAATCTCTTCATGACGATTTTGAAACGCGATCTGACGCTCTCACTTCGCCGCAAGTCTGACCTCGCTCAGGTGATCTTCTTTTTTGCGGTGGTTGTAACGCTCGTGCCTTTGGGTGTCGGTGCGGAAACCAATATCCTGCGCAGCATCGCCCCGGGCGTGGTTTGGGTTGCGGCGCTTCTTGCGGCGCTCCTTTCGCTCCCGCGCATGTTTGCGACCGACCATGAGGACGGCACGCTCGAGCAGATGCTCGTGGCTGCAGAGCCGGTACCGGTCATTGTGGTGGCTAAAGTAGCCGCGCATTGGATCGTTACGGGGGTGCCCATGACCATCTTTGCGACCATTTTCGGGGTGATGTTCGACTTGGAGCTCGATGTGACGCTCGTCATGGTAGCGAGTCTCCTGATCGGTACGCCGGTGCTCTCTCTCGTTGGTGCGGTCGGCGCTGCGCTGACGCTGGGACTTCGTGCCGGCGGCGTCCTGACGTCGCTTCTCGTGCTTCCGCTTTATATTCCCGTCCTCATTTTCGGCTCGGGAGCGGCAACTGCCGCTGCTATGAGTCTCTCACCGGCTTCTCACTTCATGATCGTCGGCGGGCTTTCGCTCTTTGCACTCGCATTGGCGCCTTTTGCAGTGGCTGCGGCGCTGCGGATTGCCGAACAGTAAACCTTCATTATTCAGAACAAAAATAATCCATCGCAGGAGAACAGAACCTGATGAGCACTTCAATTACATTGGAAGGCTTCTATCGCAAGGCCGGGAAGCTTATTCCATGGTTTATGAGCGCAGCACTGGTGCTCTTTATCGTCGGCGTTTATCTCGGGTTCTTCGTCTGCCCGATTGAGGCGCGTCAAGGCAACTCTTACCGCATTATTTTTATTCACATTCCTGCGGCCTGGCTGGCCATGTCGCTTTACCTGCTGATGGCCGTTGCGAGCATCGTGGGACTGCTTAAAAACTCCCGCCTTGCTTTCATTCTGGCGCAGGCGATGGCGCCGACCGGCGCCCTCATGGGCTTTATTGCGCTTTTTTCGGGCGCATTCTGGGGACGGCCGACGTGGGGCACATACTGGGTGTGGGATGCTCGCCTGACATCCATGCTGATTCTCTTCTTCCTCTATCTCGGTTTTATTGCACTCCATTCGGCCATTGACGATAAGCGCCGCGCTGATCAGGCTGCGAGCGTCATTTCCATCGTCGGCGCCGTGAACGTCCCGATTATCTATTTCTCGGTGCGTTGGTGGAACACTCTGCATCAGGGAGCCTCCATTACTTCGAGCGGCTCTTCGATTGCACCGATCATGCTCAACACCATTTTCATCATGCTGGCTGCCGGCACGCTTTACGGCGCAGCCGTCGTGCTTTCGCGGACCCGTACGATGATTCTTGAACGCGAACGCAAGAGCGATTGGGCGCAGAAGGCTGCGCTGGAGGGGAAATTATGAACAACTGGAACTCTCTGGCTGACTTCATTTACATGAACGGCCACGGTTACTACGTTTGGTGCGCATACGGCGCATTTGTGCTCGGTGTTCTGTTTGAGCTTTACGGCCTGATTACTCGCCGCCGAGCGATCTGTCGGCGCATCATGCGCGAAGCACGTGCAGCGCAGTCGACGCTGGAAAGCTGATCCCCCTGCGATTGAGACCCCAAGGAAAATCACATGAACGCCAAAACTAAAAAACTTGCCTTGATCGGCGCAGCCGCCGTAGTGCTCTGCGCAGGCATCTTCATGGCACTGCAGGCCTTTAACGAAAATCTGGTCTTCTTTTTCTCACCCACTCAGGTAGCCGCTAAAGAAGCGCCTGTGGGCCGCACGTTCCGCTTGGGCGGCGTGGTTGAGAAGAATTCAGTCGTTCGGGAAAAGGACGGCGTAACCGTTCACTTCCGTATCACCGATACGGCGCAGACGGTTAATGTCGAATATAAGGGCATTCTGCCCGACCTCTTTGCCGAAGAGCAGGGCGTTGTTGCGCAGGGCAAACTCAATGAAGCCGGCGTGTTTGTCGCGAGTGAAGTGCTCGCCAAGCATGACGAAAACTACATGCCGCCTGAGGCAGCCAAAGCACTCGAAGATGCGCATAAGGCCGGCGTAGCCAAGGCTCATGCTCAGGGCATGGACTCGAAGAGCCACGCCGAGGCGGTCAAATCGGGCGCTCCGATGCCGGCCAACCATCCGTAAGGATTGAGGGACATTATTCTTCGCGCTGCGAAGCTGCTCTGTGCCGTTTGACTCGGAACAACGGCAAAGAACGAACTGCGCAGCGCCTTCACCAGCGGCGGACACCTTAGAAGGCCCGTCCATTTACATTAGAAGAAGCCGATGACCGAGCGAGGCTCTGATAGAGAACCTCCCGGTATGTCAACAACGGAGAAATCAAGTGATACCTGAGATTGGTCACTTCGCACTGATCCTGTGCCTTGCGCTCGGCATTGTCCAGGGCGTTCTGCCGCTCGTGGGCGCAGCCCGCGGCAGCGGTCCGCTCATGGCAGTGGCGCGGCCTGCGGCTGCAGCCAACGCATTATTCGGCACGATCGCCTTCGGGTGCCTTGCGTACTCGTTTTATATTTCCGACTTCAGCGTGCTCAACGTTGCCAACAACTCCAACTCGATGTTGCCCTGGTACTACAAGGTCGCAGCGACTTGGGGTTCTCATGAAGGCTCGATTCTCTTCTGGACGGTAACGCTTGGCTGGTGGGGAGCTGCAGTTGCATTCTCGGCGAGGAAGCTCCCAGAGGATATGGTGGCTCGCGTGACGGGCGTTATGGGGCTTGTCGGCATGGGGTTCCTGCTCTTCATGCTCTTTACCTCCAATCCGTTCCTGCGAATCTTCCCGGCACCGGCCGAAGGTGCAGACTTGAATCCGCTCCTGCAGGATCCGGGGATGGTCTTCCATCCGCCGCTGCTTTATTTGGGCTACGTGGGTTTCTCGGTTCCCTTCGCCTTTGCGATTGCTGCGCTCCTTTCCGGACGTCTTGATGCGGCCTGGGCGCGTTGGATGCGTCCTTGGACGACGGCCGCCTGGATTTTGCTCACGCTCGGTATTGCGCTCGGTTCCTATTGGGCCTATTACGAACTCGGCTGGGGCGGCTGGTGGTTCTGGGATCCGGTCGAAAACTCGTCCTTCATGCCCTGGCTCACGGGTACGGCGCTGATTCACTCGCTTGCAGTAACTGAAAAGCGCGGCTGCTTCCGTATTTGGACAGTGCTCTTGGCGATCATCACGTTCTCACTCTCGCTCTTGGGGACCTTCCTCGTCCGTTCCGGCGTTCTCACGTCGGTGCATGCGTTTGCTACGGATCCGGAACGCGGCCTCTTTATTCTGGCTTTCCTGATTCTGGTGATCGGGCTTTCGTTCCTGCTTTTCGCTTGGCGTGCGCCAACGGTGGGTTTGGGCGGCAACTTCGCACTGATCTCGCGCGAATCCATGCTGCTGGTCAACAATGTTTTGCTGGTGGTGGCGATGGGCGCCGTCCTTTTGGGCACGCTCTATCCGCTCTTTCTCGATGCGCTCAATGCCGGCAAGATTTCTGTTGGGCCTCCGTACTTTGATGCGGTCTTCGGTCCGCTGATGCTCCCGCTGGTGTTCCTGATGGCAGTGGGGCCGATCGCACGCTGGAAGGAAGCCGATCCCATGACGCTCGTGAAGCGCCTCGCCTGGTGCTTTGTGGTGGCTATCGCGGTCGGCATTGCCGTTCCGCTTCTGATGGGCGCCTGGAGCACCTGGGTCTTTACCGGCACGACGCTGGCTGTCTTCGTGATGTGCGGCATCGTTGAGGAAATCCGCGGCGAACTGAAGTTTGCTCCCGCCGGCACCGGCATCTTCGGTCGTCTTGCCCGCATGACGCGTGCCACGTGGGGCATGCACCTTGCACACCTCGGCGTAGCAGTGTTCATCATCGGCGTGGCGCTGGTGAAGGGCTATCAGGCTGAGCGCGATGTCCGCATGTTTGAATCTGACGTCGTGCATGTTGCGGGCTATACCTTCACCTTCAACGGCGTGAGCTCCGCTCGCGGCGCCAACTTCACCGCCGACCGAGGCGATTTCACGCTCTCGAAGGACGGCAAGGAACTTCAGCACCTTTATCCGGAAAAGCGCAAGTACTTCAGCTCCAATTCGATGCCGATGACAGAGGCCGCCATTCGCCATTCCATTACGGGTGACGTGTATGTGAGTCTGGGCGTGCCGAGTTCGGACGGCGGCTGGGTGGTTCGCGTGTATTCGAAGCCTTTCGTGACTTGGATCTGGTTCGGCTGCATCATCATGAGCGTGGGCGGCCTGCTTGCGATGCTTGATCGCCGTTATCGCCGCCGCCGTGAAAAGAAGGCGGCGGATGCGGCCAAGTCCAACAGCGTCGGCGCAGCGCCAGCCGTTTGATCGTCTCGGAGAACTCAGAAAATGATGAAAGCGAAATTCCTTATTCCGTTTGCAATCTTCGTGGTGCTCGCGGGGTTCCTCTTCAAGGGGCTCTACCTCGATCCCCGCGCTCTGCCTTCCGTGCTGATCAATAAGCCGCTGCCGACTTTTGAACTGCCGACGCTCTTTGATCCGACTCAGAAATTCAGCACCGAAGAGATGAAGGGCAAAGTCTGGATGCTTAACGTTTGGGCAAGCTGGTGCCTGCCCTGCAAGGAGGAGCACCCCTATCTTGTCGGGCTGAAGCGCTCGGGCCTGAAGACCCCGATTGTGGGCTTCCTCTATAAGGACACGGTCGGCGCCGGTCGGCAGGTGCTCGAAGACACAGGCAATCCCTATGACGTTGTGATCTTCGAAGAGAAGAACAAGGTCGGCATCGATCTCGGTGTTACGGGTGTGCCGGAAACCTTCATCATCGACAAGAAGGGCGTCATTCGCGCCAAGGTGAGCTATCCGATTCTGGATGATCTTTGGAACATTCAGGTGAAGCCGCTTATCGAAATCCTGGAGAAGGAAAAATGATTAAACGCTTCATTCTTGCCGCCGCAGCTTTAGGCGCCGCTGCGCTTCTCGCACTGCCGCTCGCTCAAACCGCTCAGGCGGCTCCGCGTGAGGCTGCGCCGACGGCCTTTGATCCGGTGGCGCACAAGCGCGTCGTTGAGGTGTCCGAGCAGCTGCGCTGTCTCGTCTGCCAGAATCAGTCGATTGCGGAGTCCAATGCGGAACTTGCCGTTGACTTGCGCAACCAAGTGATCGAACAAGTAAAAGCCGGCAAAACCAATCAGGAAATTGTGGACTACATGGTCGACCGCTATGGGGACTTTGTGCTTTACAAGCCGCCGTTCAAACTTTCAACGGCAATTCTGTGGCTTGGACCGCTCTGTCTGTTCCTGATCGGCATTGGTGCCTTCTACATCAACCTTCGCCGGCGCAAGCGCCTTGTGGCGGAATCTGTCAAGCCATTGACGGCACAGGAGAAGGCGATGGCCGATGACCTCCTGAGCGGACGCAAGGAGTAATCGAAAGTGACGATTTTCATTATTCTCTGTGTACTGATGTGCGTGGCAGCGGTTGCGGCCGTCTGCCTGCCGCTTTGGTTCGGGTCCCGGGCCAAAGCGGAAAGTGACCGCCGCAGTCAGGTGCTCGCTATCCTTCAGCAGCAGGCCAATGACCTTGAGGCGGAGCGTGCAGCCGGTCGAATCGATCAGGATGAATACGAAGAAACGCGCAGCGAACTTGAACGCCGTGTTTTGGAAGAAGCCAAGCACGAAGAAGAAATCAAGAGCGGGCGCAGCATGATGATGCCGCGCGTGCTCGCAGTGGTGCTTCTTGTGGTTATTCCGGCTTCTGCAGCAGTCGCCTACTACGCGCTTGGCCGCTATACGGCCATGGATCCGGCCTTTATCGAAATGATGGAGCGCCAGAGCGCTAATTCGCGCGGTCACTCGCAGCGCGATATGCAGAAGATGCTCGACGATCTGAAAGCCAGATTGGCTGAAGATCCGAGAAATGCTCAGGGCTGGTTCCTGCTTGCCCGTACGGCGGCCTCGATGAATCGTTTCGATGATGCCGTGGAGGCTTTCAAGAAGTTGAATGCACTGGTGCCCAACAATGCCGACATCATGGCTGATATGGCCGACATGATGGCTGCGGCCAACGGCAAGGTCATCACGCCTGAAGTCGAGAAGCTCCTGCAGGATGCCCTCAAAGTGGATCCTAATCAGTGGAAGGCCTTGGCACTGCTGGCCATGCAGTCTTGGGACCGCGAACGCTATGCTCAGGCTGCGCAGTATTGGGAGCGTCTGCTCAAGGTTGTGCCGCCGGACTTCCCCGACCGCGATCAGATTGCTTCTAATATCAATGAAGCCAAGCGTCTTGGCGGCGTGAATGACTCGATCTCGGCCGTTTCGCCTAATGCCGGCGGTGCCGGCGGCAAGTCAGCGGCGGCGCCTTCTTCGACGGCCGTTGAGCCGGTGCCGACAGCATCACCCGCGACCATGAGCGCTGTGGCCGGTACGGTGACGCTTGACGCTGCGCTCAAAGATCAGACCTCGCCCGACGATACGGTCTTCATCTACGCGCGCCCGGCTTCAGGAAGCCGCATGCCCGTAGCGTTCACCAAGGTGAAGGTGAAGGATCTGCCCTACAACTTCGAACTCAATGAAACCATGCGCATGGCCATGGGGGCGGAGACGCTTGCCAACACAAAGATTGTGGTGGTGGGTGCACGCATCTCCAAGACTGGCAATTTCATGCCGCAGCCGGGTGACCTGGAGGGCGAAATGGATCAGCCCGTTGAGGTAGGTGACCGCGGTCTGATTGTGACGATACGCAAGGTTCGTCAATAGCACCAAAGTCTGCTCCGAAGAAAAAACAGCGGCCCGTTGAGGCCGCTGTTTTTTTGAGCCATTGCTGTCGGCAAGCTGTCACGAAATATTCATGACGACGTCAGATGAGCGTTACAGCCTCGTCACATGGAGTGCTGAAAATAACAGCTGTTTAGTTTTGCTCATCCCTCACACGTTCATGCTTGTTCTCGAGAATATCGCTAAGCGCTACGGCGACAAGTCCATTCTTTCTGAAATTTCACTTGCCATCCCCAAAGGCAGCATCGTCTCCATTTTGGGACCGTCCGGCTGCGGCAAGACGACGCTTTTGAATTTAATTCTCGGGCTGGTGCCGGCAACCTCCGGACGCATTTTGGTTGACGGCGAGAATGTGACGAACGTTCCAATGGAAAAGCGCGGCTTCAATATTGTCTTTCAGGACTATGCGCTCTTTCCCAATCTCAATGCCGAAGAAAATATTGTCTACGGTCTGAAGAATTGTCCGGGCCGATCCACTCCGGAAGAAGTACGCGATCTCATCCATTTATTGGGACTCGAGCCGCATCTTAAAAGCCGCGTGCAGGAGCTTTCCGGCGGTCAGAAGCAGCGCGTGGCGCTGGCGAGAACGCTGGTGATGAAGCCGCGCCTTCTGCTCCTTGACGAGCCGCTTTCTGCGCTTGACGGATTGATTAAAGAATCCATCAAAGAGCGCATCCGCACCATTGCTCGGCAGCTCAAACTCACGACGCTGATTGTGACGCATGATCCGGAAGAAGCGCTGACGCTTTCGGACAAGGTGCTCATCATCAATGGCGGCCGAATTGCACAGTTCGATACGCCTCAGGGCATTGTGCACCGGCCGGCGGACGATTTCGTTCGCCGCTTCATTCTTTCGCAGCTGACGATCAAGCGCGACAATATTTATCGACTGTTTGGGCAGTCCGCAGCCGAGCAGTCGCTGATGCCAGCAGCGAGCTGAGAGGATGACGTCCATGACGACAGCGTCTTCGGGCAGTACGCTGCTCGCGGGGGTGGCGGCGTTCCTCACAGGCGCCGGCACGGATGAGCGCAGACATTACCGAGTGCTCTATGGGGCGGTAATGATTTTCTTCGCGCTCTTTTTAGGCGTCCCGCTCGCCTTGATCTTTGGTCAGTCGATTTTGGAGAAAGGCACGCTGACGGCCGCGAACTGGCTCTCGGTGGTCATGCGCCCGGGGTTCTGGTCGATGATGGCCAACAGCTTTGCGGTGAGTACTGCCGCAGCGGCTGTCGCTACCCTTTTGGGTTTCTTCGCTGCCTACGGTCTGGTGATTTCACAGCTGCCGGCTTGGGTGAAGAAAGCGGTGCGGATTCTGATGCTCCTGCCGCTCTTTCTGCCTTCGATCACCTATGGCTTCGCCGTCATTTACTCCTTTGGCCGTATGGGGCTTATCAGCCAGTTCTTTGGTCCGCCGCCGTTTTCGATTTACGGTTTTTGGGGACTGCTGATTGCTGACGTGGCTTACCTGCTGCCGCCCGTTTTCTTGATTATCAGCAATGCCTTTATTTACGTCGATCCGCGCTACGCAATTGTCTCGCGCGTGATGGGCGACGGGTTCCTGAGACGCTTTTGGACTTCGGCGCTTCGTCCGGTCGCCGGTGCCTGCGTTTCCGCCTTCATGCTGGGTTTCTTCTTGGCCTTCACGGATTTCGGCATTCCGATTTCCATTGCCGGTCAATATGAAGTGGTCGCTACCGAACTCTATTCGACGATGATGGGTGCCGTGCCGGATTTCGGCCGCGGCGCAGTGGTGGCGATATCGATGATGGTGCCGGCAGTCGGTGCGGTGGCTTTGCTGCGATGGAGCGAAAAGCTCAATTTCCGCAGTACGGACATTGTGCGGCCAATGCTCATGCCGTCAGCCGCAAGAGACGGAGCATTTCTCCTCTTCTATGCGGGATTGGCGGCAGTGCTGCTCTGCATCTTTGCCGTGATGTTCATCGTGCCCTTTGTTGAGAACTGGCCTTATAAGCCGAACTTCACGATTCAGCATTTCATCGACATTTTGGGCGAAGACGATATCGGCGGGATCTATCTCCGTTCGATCGGCGTGGCAGCTGCTTCCGCGGCCATTGGTACGTTCATCTCCTTTGCTGCGGCGCTCATTCAGGCGCGCTCCAAGCTGCCTCGCGTCTGCCGTTCCGCCATGGATGGATTGGCCATGATGACGAGTACTTTGCCGGGCATGGTGATTGGCGTGGGCTTCCTCTTCGCGTTCTCAGGCACGATTCTGCAGAACACGATCGCCATTCTGATCCTCGCGAACTTGGTGCACTTCTTTGCTTCGCCTTACCTGATGGGGACGGCAGCGCTCTCACGCATGAATGCAGGATGGGAGACGACGGGACTGCTGATGGGTGATACCTGGATTCAGACGATCCGCCGTGTGGTGCTCCCGAATGCGCGGGCGACGCTCATTGAAATGTTTGAACTCTATTTCATCAATTCAATGGTGACCATTTCAGCGGTGGTCTTCCTCTGCGGCACGTCGACGATGCTTCTGACCACGAAGATCAAGGAATTTTCCTATTACGAGCGGTTTGACGCGATCTTCGTGCTGTCGCTCTTGGTATTCGTGACAAACGTCGCCGCAAAACTCATTCTCGATAAGTTGGCAGAGTGCTCGCGCACTGACCAAAAGGCCGGCTCAACTCGTTCATAACGCTTGCTGCTGAACGCACTCCCGCAGTGATCGACTCCCCAGCAGCATGAAATTCACACACCTCTCTTATTTGTCATTTACTTGTATTGGATAAAAAAATGAAGCAAATGTTCACTCTCGCGGCTGCTGCCGCCGCAGTATCTCTGCTTGCCGGCTGCAATGGTGAAAAGCCCGCTGAGCAGAAAGCTGCCCCTGCGGCTGAGGCCGCGGCTGTCATCATTTATTCGAATGCTGACGAAGAGGCACAAAAGGCGATGAAGAATGCCTTGGATGCCAACGGCATGAAGGGGCTCTATAAGATTCAGGGGCTGGGCACCTCCGAACTCGGCGGCAAGCTTGCTGCCGAAGGCAAGAATATTGAAGCCGACGTGGTAACCACCGCTTCCTACTATCTTGACAGTCTCCAGAAGAGCCAGAAACTTTTCCAGAAGCTTGCCTTCACGCCGGACACGATCAATCCGACACCGGATTACTATGCGCCGATCCTCGGCAACTGCGGAGCGCTCTTCATCAATACTCAGGTGCTCGCTGCGGACAAGCTGCCGCGTCCCACCCGCATTGAGGATCTTGCTCAGCCCATCTATGCCGGTCATATCTCCGTGCCGGACATTCTGGGTTCTTCCACATCGTGGCTGATGACGCAGGCCGTCATTGCCGATAAGGGTGAAGCCGAAGGCGCGAAGATTCTTCAGGCGATTGAGAAGAATGCCGGTGCGCATCTGACGAAATCGGGTTCCGCTCCGCTCAAACTCATTCGTGCGGGTGAGGTGGCTGTAGGCTTCGGGCTTCGTCATCAGGCCGTAGCGGACAAGGCCAAAGGACTTCCGGTTGACTTTATTGACCCGGTGGAAGGCAACTTCATGCTCACTGAAGCGGCTGCAGTTGTCGACAAAGGGGATAAGACCAATCCGAATGCACAGAAGGTGGTCGAAGTGATCATCAAGAATGCTCGCCCGGAACTGCTCCAGTACTACCCAGTGGCGCTCTACAAGGGTGAAACGGTATCGGCCGAAAACAAACCGGCCAATCCGAAGCAGTTCCCTGAAGCCTTGACTGTGGAGCTCCTCCAGAAGCACCAGAAGCTCGTCAAGGGTGAGTAAAGACTCACAGAGCGCGCTTCTTCAGTTCGAACCCCTCGACGAGACCTGTCTGATCGAGGGGTTTGTCTCTCAAAAAACACCCGTGCGGGCAGCCTTCAGAGGCTGCTGTGCATCGGGTGTCTAAGCACACTAGAAAAAAATACTGCGGGCGCATGCTTTCATGCGCAGCATTTTGAATGATGCAAATGCCCAATATTGCTGATCCCAATACCTACAAACTTTTAACGCCCGGCCCGCTCACTACGACGCTCGCCGTCCGTGAAGCCATGCTTGTCGACCGCTGCACTTGGGACGACGACTACAAGGCAATGACCGAATCCATTCGCGCTTCACTCTTGGAACTGGCCGAAGCAAACCCTGCCGAGTACGGCGTCGTGCTGATGCAGGGCTCAGGCACTTTCGGCGTGGAATCTGTTCTCTCAAGCGTGCCGGGTGCAGCCGACCGCGTACTGGTGCTTGTCAACGGCGCTTATTCAGAGCGCATGTGCCAGATTCTGACTTATCACCGCATTCCGTTTGACCGCATTGACTGCGGCTGGGATGAGACGCCTGATGCTCAAAGAGTTGCCGAGTGGCTGGATGCGCACCCCGAAACGACGATGGTCTCGATGGTGCACAGCGAAACGACGACGGGTATTCTCAACGACATCGAAAGTGTGGCCCGCGTCGTAAAGGCGAAAAACCGCTTGTTCATCGTGGATGCCATGAGCAGCTTCGGCGGGGTGGAAATCCCGGTGGAGACTCTCGGCATTGATTTTTTGGTTTCCTCGGCCAATAAGTGCATTCAGGGCGTGCCGGGCTTTTCCTTCATCATTGCCCGCAAATCTGCGCTGCTTGCCGCTAAAGGCAATGCGCGTTCGCTCTCGCTCGATTTGACTGCGCAGTATGAAACGCTCGAGAAGGATCACGGTAAATGGCGGTTCACTTCTCCCACGCATGTCGTGGCGGCATTTGCCCAAGCGCTTCGGGAGCTCAAAGCCGAAGGCGGCATTGCTGCTCGGCATGCCCGCTATGCTGCGGTCAATGAGGCGCTGCGTGAAGGCATGGCCGAACTGGGCTTTAAAGCCTACGTGGCAGCAGACCGGCAGGGGCCCTTCATCACGACTTTCCTTTATCCGGATCAGGCCGGTTTCGATTTCAAGCACATGTATGCGGTGCTCAAGGCCGGCGGATATGTCATTTATCCGGGCAAGCTCACGGAACGTCCGAGCTTCCGGCTGGGCAATATCGGCGAAATACACGGTGACGATGTGCCGAAGATTCTCGGTCTTTTCCGCGGTTATCTCGCATCACTCTGAACATCCATCTCAGGCAGATCATTATGAAGCAGACCATTCAAGGCGTTATTTTCGATTGGGCGGGCACCACGGTTGACTTTGGCTGTTTTGCGCCGGTTTCAGCGTTCGTTGAGGCTTTTCGCAAGGCAGGCATTGATGTGACGCTCGAAGAGACACGGGCGCCGATGGGCAAACTCAAAATTGAGCATATCCGCACCATGCTGGCGATGCCCGCGGTCAAAGCGCGCTGGACAGAGCGCTGGGGACGGTCTCCGGAAGAAAGCGATGCGCAGGCGATTTATCACGACTTTGAGCCGGCTTTGTTCGCTGTGCTCGATCGTCACTGTGAACTGAAGGACGGCGTTCTTGACTGTGTGAAGGAGCTGCGCAGCCGCGGTCTGAAGATCGGCAGCACCACCGGCTACACCCGCGAGATGATGAATGTGGTCGAAGAGGCTGCGCGTCAAGCGGGTTATGCGCCGGACTGCCTTGTCACGGCGGATGAGACGGGCGGTTTCGGACGTCCTTGGCCCTACATGATTTTTGAGAACATGCGCCTGCTGAAGCTCCCCGCCGTGCGTACCGTTGTGAAAATCGGCGATACGGTGAGCGACATTGAAGAGGCGCGTGCCGCCGGCGTCTGGGCTGTCGGCGTCGTCGACGGTTCATCCGTCATGGGACTTTCGCACGCTGAATTCAGCGCGCTCACGGATGCGGAAAAAGCTGCGGCACGCATCCGTGCTCGTTCAGTCCTCTTGGCGGCCGGCGCTGATTTTGTGATTGAGTCGCTCAGCGAACTGCCCGGACTCATTGACGGCATCAATGCTCGCCAGGGCCGGTGACCGCTGCTGCCCCGAAAGGGCAGCAGAGAAACTGTCTCCGCCTCGTTTCCGCTTCTCAGCGGGAGAGGCGTGAATTGAACGCTCATGCATCCAAAGGGTGCATGAGCGTTTGTCAAATGATCAAGCGCGGCAGCCCTTTTATTTGCCCGTTGTGCTGTCGACGAGATTCATGCGCATGATGGCAATATGGCGCGAACCGGGCTGGCGTTCAATATCAAAGCAGTCCCCTTCGATCTGCGGGAAGAGCTTAAGGAACTCATCCATCTCACGGCGGGCGTCTTCGGGGAAGGTCTTCCCGATGAGCCGGCAGGTGTCGGCAACATGACGGCTGTTGCGCGTTCCCACCACTGCCGCAGCGGCTTCGGGCTTACCGATGGTGTATAGAGACGACAGACCGGCAATTGAAAGCCCAGTCGATTTGCCCAAAGCAGCAAGGCGTTCGAGGAGTTTCTGATAACCCGCCCAGCCGAGCGTATCCTCAATGACCAGCAAGTATTTGACGAGAGAACGGTTTTCGAGGCTCTGAAGATCGGGTTCAGGTTTGCCGAGCCACTTGTCGGAAAGAAAGCCCCCGGCGACCGTGCCGTAAGCGATGAGCTTGACGCCGCTGCGGCGGCAGAAATCCGTCATGGTCTTTTCCGGGCGGCGGTCGAGGAGCGAATACTGGCACTGATTGGTAACGACGGGAATGCCGGCATCCACAAGCTTTTTGAGGTTGGCGGTGTTGAAATTCGTCGTAGAGATGCAGCGGATGAGTCCCTTTTCTTGGAGCCGCATGAGTTCGCCGGCCGTATCAATCATGCCGGGAATGTCGTAGTCCCACCAGTGGAACTGCACCATGTCAAGACGTTCAACGCCAAGACGCGAAAGTGAGCGCTCAATCACGCGCTCAACGTAGGCGCGGTCGACATGAGCGAGATCCTTAAGATCGGGGACAAATTTGGTGTGAATCTGCGGCAGCGACAAGCCGGCGCGGCGCCGTTCGGCAATGATTTGGCCGTAGAACGCTTCCACCCCCGTATAAATGTCTGCGCAGTCAAAAGTATCAAATCCGCGGTCGAGCAGTTCGGCGAAGGCATTGTGGGCGTCCTTCATGTCGAGCGCATGTGCGAGCGCATGACCGGCGGCGAGCTGCCAGCCGCCGTTGATGATTTTGGGAATGGTGTAGTCGGCAGTGAGCTGCGTACGGGCAATGGATGGCGTCATGACGGAGGTCCGAAAAAAGATCAGTTTGAATTAGGGATGTTTGTCTGTTTTGGCTGTGAGCGGCACAACGGTGCATTCACCGTGTCGGAACCGCCGCAGCCCCGTGCGTGAAATGCGAAAGCGGGCGCCGCAGTTGGGATCCGGACAGGCAATGAGCGCGTCAGTGGTCATCCAGTCTGCCGCGGCTGTCGGGCGCTGTTTGGCAGGAATCAACGGCAGCAGCGCGGCCATGGCATAGAGTGAAAAACGGCCGCCCTCGGGAAAGACCAGATCTTCACCTTCGACTTTGAACCCTTGTCCGAGGTGATGGCGGCAGACGAAACTGCCGCCCTCCACGGTAACGGTGAGGTCAAAGAGTTCAAACTCATCCGGTTCGAGGTCTGGGGATGCTTCGGGGCGGGAGTTAAGGGGGGCAGTCATAGTGTGTCTCAAAGGTGCGCCGCATTCCGGTTCTCTCTGATGAAAGCGAGTCATGCCTTAAGCCTTGTCCGAGGCGTGAGGCTCATCACTCATCTTAGGACGTCCGATGCCGGTGGCGATCGATACTGAGAATACGACGAAAAGCGCAATGGGATAGAACGTGGCCGTCATCAAAGAAAACGGCGTGAGGGACGGGTCTCCCAGCGCCGAGGCGGCTGAAAGCGTAATGAGTGAGAAGGCCGAAAACGGCAGAACCACCGGGATGCTGTTGGCAAATCCAGCGAGCAGATAAGCGCGGCGGTACGGATCGATGCTGCTGCGCAGCAGTCGGTCGGCCAGCTGTCCGGCCAGCGCCACAGCGACGCTCGTGACGGCGGCAAGGCAGGTGGAAATGAAGACCGTGGCGACGGCCAGAGTCACTTCGGCACGGCGCGGCGACTGATTTTCGTTCGTGAGGAAGTTGGCCGTGGCATCGGCAAGTCCGGCGTGTTCAATAACGCCCGTAAAGCCAAAGAGTGCAAGGCACATCAGCATGATGCCTGAGACGTTGGCGATGCCGCCCGTCAGAATGCCGGAAATGGAACCATTTTCTACGCGAACGATCTGCGAGGGTTCAATTACGCCGGTGAGCAGACCGATGATCAGTCCGGCAACGGTTGCCATCGTGACAGCGTGGAGTGCGTCGCGCATCTTTATCGCAATGTAGATGAGGAGCACCACCGGGATCAGCATCAGGAGACGCATCGGATCTGCGGCGGCATTGAGCGCTGCGGATGGTTCTGAAGCGCTGCCGCCGAGAGCGTAGAAGGGGAGCGCAATGATGAGCGCAATGACGGCAAACGGGAAGCGAGTCTTGACAACGCGGCCGAGATCAAGGGGCTTGCCGAACTTATCCGTCTGCGTCATGGCCGAGATGATGGCCACGTCCGAAACCGGTGCGAGGTTGTCGCCGAAAATGGCGCCCGAAAGAATGGCGCCGGCCATCAGCGGCACATCGCAGCCGAGCGCAGCGCCGAAAGGCAAAAAGATGGGGGATGCAGCCAGAATCGTGGAAATGGAGCTGCCGGTGGCTGTGGCCAAAAGCGATGAAATGAGAAAAACGGCTGGAGTGAGCAGCGGCGTTCCGGCAATGGCGCCGCCCGTGAAGGCGGCGAGGGCTTCGGCGAGCCCGGCGGCCTTCATCATGGCCGAGAATACGCCGGCAGCCATCAATAGCAGCAGCACGGTTGCCGTCATTGGCGATGCGGCGCCTTCCAAGACCGCTTTCCAGTAGCGCATCGGCTTTTTGGTCAGCAGCGCGCCTGCTACCAGCGCCGTGAGACCGGCACCCGCAAGCGCCATCAGATCGAATACTTTGAGGACGACAAAAAGGTAGACCGAAAGCAGCGCAAAAATGAGAAATGGAATGAGGAGCGATGCGGGTCCGAAGAAAAAGGGAATGCGGTTTTCGTCAAGCGAAGCGTCAGAGGCGCAAGCCGGTGCAGGGGAGGTCATGGTGAATTCTCGTGAGGGCATGAAGGAGAAAAACTGCAAATCGTCTGCGGCGGGACTTCTTTTGTTTTTTTGAGATACGGCTGAAAAACAAAACCCGCCGGAAGGCGGGTTGGACTGAGAAACTGGGGGAAAGCATCAAGTGCGCTGCACGATCTTTCCTTCTCTCAAACCGGCGCGCAGGTCTGCGCACCCGCCATTGAACTTGACGGGAGTCGCCACCACTGACGGCGAGGCTGCAGGCAGGAGAGAAAATTTTCCGGCTTCATAGTGATTTCATCGTACCTGCCGTCACTCGAAAAGGGCTTGGTAGGACTGCAAAACCCAATTGATGCATATCAATCACTTGTTTGTCCAAATTCAAATGCTCCACTTGAT